>Ga0070733_10000199_pt1 | contig 55139 bp, 42 predicted proteins | sample Coa_R1_9_FD_66450 | JGI IMG/M metagenome (GOLD analysis project Ga0070733, IMG submission 66450) | Surface soil microbial communities from Centralia Pennsylvania, which are recovering from an underground coalmine fire - Coalmine... | ecosystem: Environmental > Terrestrial > Soil > Unclassified ... | reverse complement strand
CTTCGGGTTGCGTCTCCTTCAATTCCGGAGGGGCTCAATCGCGGCAGTTTGCTTCCGGAATCGCGATTGACGCTTCGGCGAACGTCTGGGCCGCGACGCTCCAGGGAGCCGTGGCGCAAATCGTCGGGGCCGCAGCCCCCACCCGAATCCCGGTGATCGGACTTCCGGCCCATCCCTGATCCATCGCGGACCGGAATCCGCGATGGGGTCTTTCAGAAATGGGCTTTCTTGACACTTCCCCCCTGTCTGCTACACTTTCTGTGGTTCCCCACGAATTCCAAAAAAAACGCGACGAAGTTCCTAACGACCGTGTTCCCATTGCAGAGGAACAATGACACGTTTTGGGCTGTTTGGGAGGATCGATCCCCTAGGACGATCCGGTCTTAGGCGGATCAAACCTCCGACCCCTCTTCGAAGAGAAACCCGGGCTAAAATCTTGCCCCCGCGCCGCCGGCCTCCTTTCATCGGGCTGCTGGTCCTTCTATCGCTCCTGCATGCGGCGGAATTTATGCTTCTCGTCCCTTCCGATGTTCTGGGGGCGCAGGAGAATGACGGCAGACTTTTCTTCGAAGGACAAGGATGGGTGGAGAAGCACCAGCCGAAAAAGGCGATTCCATTGTTAACCGAATTTCTGGAGAAATTTCCCCAGAGTAAGGTGCGCGATCTGGGTTATTTTTGGTTGGGCCGGGCCTACCTGGAGACCAACCAGACCGAAAAAAGTCGGGAGACCCTCTCCAATATCAGAAAGGAATTCCCGGAAAGCCGACTCGTTTCCCGGCTGGAGCGGCTGATCTTATCGAAGGAGAGCGCGCGAAAAAAATCCGACGGCGGCGCCCCGCCGGCCGGCTCCGTGCCGAAGATGTCCCATCCGAGCGGTGCCGGCCGGGTCGAGCCCTCGGTTAAAACGCCCTCCGGGGAACCGGGGGGTACCGCTGAAAAGATTGTGACCAAGCCGGCCGAGGGGTTCACCCTGGTGATCCCGCAGGTGGCCGACGTACGCGCCCTCCCCGTGTCGGGGGCGGTACACGCCTACCCTGGGGAAGAGGTGGAATTTCCGATCGTCGTGACGAATCGCGGAAACGGAGAGGACGGTTTTGGTTTGGAGTCGACCTTTTCTCCTGACTACCACCCCGCCTTTCTTTCTGCCGAGGAGGGAAAGGACAAAAAGGAGATCCAGGGAATTCCTCCGCTCAAACCGGATCAGTCGTTTCATGCCGTCTTGCGTGTCCGCCTCCCGGCCGATCTGACCGATGGCCAGGAAAAGAGTTTTCAGGTCCGGGTGAGCTCCAAATATGATCGGAACATCTTCCAGTGGATCCAGGAGGCGGTCATCGCCCGCGCCCCCCTGTTGCGGGGAGAGTACCACATCGATAAGGAAAGGGTCCGCCCGGGGGAAGAGATTCGCCATGCGGTCTTACTTCAAAACGAGGGAAGCTCCGAAGGGAGAGAGGTCAAGGTCCGCTTCAATTACCATTCCTCTTTAATCTTCCTCTCCGCGGTCCCGCAGCCGGAGAAGATCGAGTCGACCGATCGGAGCCTCTACTGGACCTTTCCGAAGGTGGGATCGAAGGAAGGCCGGAAAATCGAGGTCCTCTTCAAGGTGGGGGATGAAACCGCGGCCGGACAGCAGATTCTCAACCGAGGTGTTTACCACAGCTCCGTGGGCACGGAGACCCCGTTTCTATCCCCCGTGGTGACCGTGAACCAGGTGAGCTCCGTCCGAGTCGAGGGGCTTAAGGAGGAGATCCGAACCGTGTCGGGAGAGACGATCTATCTCCCCTTCACCCTGGCCAATCTCGGAAACGGGCCGGACCGCTTCGCTCTGCGGGGCGAAGGTCTCCCTACCGAGCGCCTCGCCGTCTATCACGACCAGAACCAGGATGGTCTTTACGAGCCCGGAGAGCCCTTGATCTCCGAGACGCCGCCCGTCGGATCCCGGGAAAATCTCCATCTTCTCTTGGCCGTGAAGGTCCCCCAGGGGAGCGATGGGAAAAGGCTCGATGTGGGGGTCGAGGTCCGCTCGCTCAGGGATCCCTCGGCGATCTCAGCCTCCACCCGGACCCTTGTTCTTAATCTTCCGAGCGTGGTGGTCCAGACCCATCTGCAATCCGCGGATAGCTCCCCGGGCGGCGTCATCTCTTACCAACAGACCGTGATGAATACCGGTTCAGGTGTGGCCAAGAACATTGTTCTGACAGAGCTGATCCCCCCCGAGCTCGAATATGTCCATGCCGATCCGGATCCGGCCGGCGAGCAGGACAAGGCGCTGGTCTGGAAAATGACCGAGCTAGGACCGCAGCAGAAGCGCGTGTTTTCCGTCAGTCTGCGGATTCGAAAAGGACTTCCGGCGGGAACCACGGTCCAGAAAAAAGCCGAGATCTATTATCAGGACGCGAACGGGAATGAATATCCCTAGCTATCTCGACTACTTTGGATTTAAAGAGCCCCCCTTCTCCCTCCTCCCGGATCCTCGATTCCATTTCCTCGGCAAGCGGACGGAGCGATTGCTTCATCAGCTCCTCTCCTCGGTGACCCGGCGTAAGGGGATCCTCCTGATCACGGGCGAGCAGGGGGCCGGTAAGACGACCCTCTGCCGCCTGCTGGCCCGCCGACTCGGTCCCCCGTTATACACCCATCTGCTCCTGGGGCCCGGGCTCACCCCGATTCAATTGCTCCAGGGATTGAGCCAGGGTTTGGGGCTGGATGGAAAGATCACCTCCCGCAAGCTCTTGCTCGAACAGCTCGATCAATTGGGGTCGGCCCTCTCCTCAGAGGACCGGCATGCCGTCGCCCTGATTGATGACGCGCAGTTTCTGTCGCTTGAGTGTCTCGACGAGGTCGCGCACCTCTCCAGGGACTCTCTTGAGCAAGGGAAACCGCTACAGCTCGTTCTGGTCGGAGAGCCGGTGCTGAAAACGACATTGGGGCTCGAGCGTTTTAAGGACCTTCAGAAAGAGATCTCGTTTTCAGGTCAGATCCCCCCTCTTCGGCAAAATGAGCTGAAGGCGTATATCGAAATGCGGATCCGGGTGGCCGGAGCGAGTCGGCCGATTCGATTCGCGGTGAAGGGGATTCATCGCATCTTCCGCTACAGCCGTGGGCTCCCCGGTCTCGTTAATCTCATCGCCGACCGGGCCCTGGCGGAGGCCCATGGCGCCCAGACCCGTTTCGTGAGGGAGCCGATCGTTCAGCGGGCGATTGCGCAGGTCGAAAGAGAGACCGAAGAGGCCGAGCAGGGGACGATGCAGGACCCACTGGGGCTGGAATGGATCTCCGTTCGATACACCCTCGCTGCGGTCCTGTTGGTGACCCTTTTCTTTGCCGGGCTGATCGGGTGGAGGGGGGGCTATTTTCACAGGGCAGACGTGGAGAGGCCGGAGGACATCGTCTCTCGGGCCTCTCCTCCTCCCGAAGAGAGGGCGTTCCGGAACCCGACCGAGCACCTTCAGGAAGATCCGGTCTCACCGAAGGTCTCCCCTCCCTTTGACGCGACGGGGGTTTTTCGGGTCAAGGCTCGCTCCGAAACGGAAAAGGGGGCCTATCTGACCCTCTTTCACCTGGCAGACTCGGTATCGAGCGATCAAGAGTGGGGGGAGAAGGGACTCGAGGAGGTGCTGGGCGCGATCGCGGCCTCCGGGATCAGGCCTTACCGGATCCCACTCGATCTGAACCATATCCTCCTGCTAGATTATCCCCTCATTTTCTCCATCCCGGAGGATGGTGAATCTCACTATCAGGTCCTCAAGGAGGTCGATGGGACCGACGGGATTGTCTTGGATCCGCTCATTGGAGCAAGGCGCCTTCCGATCGAACAGTTGCTGCGATCGTGGAAAGGGATGGGGGTCATCCTGGCCCCCCAGATCGAACGGCTCAACCTCCCGTTGCATCTGGAGGGAGGAAAGCGGGATGACTCGGTCCAGAGGATCCAGGAGCTCTTAAGGGACCAGGGCCTCTTTGTCGGGAAGGTGAACGGAATCTGGAACCGGGAGACTCGTAAAGCGATCCGTTTCTACCAGCAGCGGGAGGGGCTCCCGGAGAACGGGGTTATGAATGACGATACCACCCTCTTCCTGGCCCGCTTATCCCACCCGCAATTCCCGAAGCTCAAATAAACTCCTCTCTCGTCGCGGCGACGAGCGGCCTGCCCTTTTCTTCCCGGATCCTCGAGGCCTCTGCGGGTGATACCCCATCGTTCTTCTGGGGGAACTCACGGCAATTCTTCCGGGGATGCTCATCCGATCCATGAATCGTGAGGCCTGAATTGATGGTCAGAGGAATGACCCTTAATACAGGAAGCGAGGATCAGGGGGTCCTGATCTTTCACGGTTCGGATCAGAAGTTCGGGCCATTATAAGAGTATATGGTATTGATAACTAAAGTATTTTAGTTCAATTGAACCCCGTTTCTTCCGAGGGATAAAAAAATAAAAAAAGGTTGATAATTGATCTAAAATATCCTATCCTAAATCCAATTCTCTGAACTCCTCCTACAAGGGGCCGCCGGGGGTGGTGCCCAGCGGGAGCTTCTGCGTAGCACGAGAAAAAGATTCGTCCCCCACAAGAGGGGGGGTTGTTCGAGGGGGGCGCGCTATGATTAAGTATGTACATGCAGACCGGTCCGGGAGTCCGGGAACCAAAGAGGTCGGTTAGCCCAAAAGGAGCTCTAGCATGCTCAAAGGACGTTTAGCTCTTCATCTTTTGGCGGTGCTGACCGCGGTGGGTCTTGCCGCTTGCGGCGGTTCGGGCGGGACATCCTCCGGCGGGGGCGGTGGGACGGTCGGTGGGGGAGGCATCGGTGTAAAACCCGCCGTAACCCCGGGCGGTGGCAGCTCCTCGAACACCACACTGGGCGGGGGGGTGTTTGGAGGAGCCACTCCGATCACCGGATCGATTGTCACCCTTTATCAATCCGGTAACACGACGGGAGGGGCGGCGACCTCGCTCGGGAGCGCCACGACCGACAGCAGCGGCAATTTCTCCATCTCCTTTACGAACCCCGGAGGGCCGTCCGTCCTCTATTTGATCTCGGTGGGAGGCAATGCCGGGGCCGGTGCGAACAGCCAGATCGAGCTCGCGGAGATTTTGGGTACGGCCGATGAAGTCGGCAACCTCGTCACCAATCTCACCGCCAATGGGACCTCGCTGAGACTCAACGAGGTCTCGAGCGTGGTCGCGGCGTACACCATGCACTATTTCATTCAAGCCTCTAGCAATCATTCCATTTCGGGACCTTCGCCCTCGCTTCCGAATGCCGCCGCGACGGCGCTGAACCTGATCGATCCGACCACCGGCCTCGTGCAGAGCGGACTGGATACGGCTTCCCAGGGTCTCATCAACGGTCTGGCCGACGTGATGGCCTCCTGCGTGGCCGGAACGCCGTCCAATTGCAGCACGCTCTTCTCTAATGCCTCCGGAGCGGGCAATACATTCGATGCGGTCTTGAACATTGTTTCCAATCCAACGAAGAATGTCTCGTCCGTCTGGGGCCTGATCCCCGCAAGCCCGCCCTTTCCCCTCCCGGCGGGGACCACGATGCCGGCGAGTCTCTTCTTGTCGCTTAATTACACGAGCAGTATCTTGGCCTCGGCCAGCGTTCCGACCGGGATCGCCGTGGACCCCTCTGGAGACGTCTGGGTCGCCAATTTCAGCAACAATACGGTCACCGAGCTTCCGAACAACGTGACCTTTAGCGGTTCCTTCTTCAGTGGACCGACCGCGATCGCGACCGATAAGGCCGGAAACGTTTGGGTCGCCAACGGAGGGGGGACCGGGACCAGTAGCGTGACGAAGATTCTACCGGGAGCGCCCGCCGATTGCTCGAGCGGCTGCACAAGCTTCAGCGGAGCGGGGATCAGTTCGCCCGCCGGGATCACGGTGGACAATTCGGGAAACGTCTGGGTGGCCAATGCAGAGCAACACAGTAGCAGCGTGACGAAAATCCCGAGCGGCGCCGCCACCTGCAGCGCCTGTCAAAACTTTTTAAACCCGACCTCCGGAACGGTCTACTTCAGCAGTCCCGTCGGAATCACGGCCGATGCCTCTGGGAACATCTGGGTGGCGAATATCGGGAACGCCAGCGTGACGAAGATCGCATCGGCGGCGGCACCCGATTGCTCGAGCGGCTGTACGAGCTTTAGCGGCACCGGCACCGGCGTTGGGATCGTGGCCCCCATCGGCGTCGCCGCGGACAGCGCCGGGAACGTCTGGGTGACCAATACCACGGTGGCTTACAATCCGTTCAATACCAGCAGCGTCACGGAGATCCCGACCGGAACGACGAGCTGCTCGAGTGCTTCGGCCTGCCCGACCTTTACCGGGGCAGGGATCAATGGACCGACGGGCATCGCCGCCGATGCAAGCGGAAACATCTGGGTGGCGAATGCCAATGGGAACAGCGTCACCGAGATCCCGGTTAACGCCACTTCCTGCGCTTCCGGATGCGTCAACTTCACGGCCGGCGGGCTGATCGGTCCGACCGGGATCGCGCTCGATGGATCGGGGAACGTCTGGGTGGCCGACACGGCGGGTGTGACCCGGATCCCGAGCGGGGCAACGACCTGTAGCAGCTGCACGAATTTCAGGGGTGGAGGCATCGGCGGGCAGGTGGGGGTTGCCGTGAATGTCGGCGGGGACGTGTGGGTCGCCTTGGCGAGCGCCAATACCGTCGCGACGATTCAGAACGCGGGGTCGGCCTACTGTTCCTCAAACTGCGGCTCCAGCAGCGGTAGCGGCACCGGGACCGGCAGCAGCGGGTCGGGCAGCAGCGGCAGCGGGACCTTCGGGGGCTCGAACTTCAACAGCGGCGGCTTCGACAGTTTCAGTAACTTCAGCGACTTTAGCAACTTCGGAGGCTGTTCGTCCTCTAACTGCAACGTTTCAAGCGGAGGGAGTTCATCGGGCGCCAATTCGGGCAGCAGCACGAGCGGCGGGGGCCTTTGCTATACGGCCTGCGGGAGTTACACCCTTCTAGACATCTCGAGCTACTGCGCCTCAGGCTGCGGGACCTTCAGCCGCCCGGCGGCCGTGGCCATCGACGCCTCGAACAATCTCTGGATTGCGAATGCGGGAGGAGGCGTCCTGGAGATCGCCGACCCCAACAATCCCTCGAACTGCCAGAATTTCAATTCGGGCGGCGCGACGGGCTGCAACAGCACCTTTACGACCGGCATCAATGTTCCGGTCGCGCTTGCCGTCGATGGCGCCGGGAACGTCTGGGTCGCCAACAGCGGGAACAACAGCGTGACGGAGATCCCGAAAGGGGCCTCGGATTGCTCAAGCTGCACGAACTTTACGGGTGGGGGGATCAGCGGCCCTGCGGGGATCGCCACGGACAGCTCCGGCAACATCTGGGTGACGAACGGCGTCGGAAACAGTGTGACGGAGATTCCGAAGGGGGCGGCCAATTGTACCGGGACGGCCTGCCCGACCTTTACCGGGGCAGGGATCAATGGACCCGCGGGAATTGCCGCGGACGCGAACGGCAACATCTGGATTGCGAATGGCGGAAATAACAGCGTGACCAAGATCCCGAAAGGGGCCTCGGATTGCTCAAGCTGCACGAACTTTACGGGTGGGGGGATCAGCGCGCCGACCGGGATCGCCGTGGATGGGGCCGGTAATGTCTGGGTCGCCGATAGCGGAAATAACAGCGTGACGGAGATCTCGAGCGGGTCGGCCACCTGTGCCACAGGCTGCTTCACCGTGACGAGCGGGAGCGTGAATCTCCCCAGCGCCATCGCGGTGGACCCCTCAGGAAACGTCTGGGTGGGTAACAGCGGAGCCAACAGCGTCACCGAGGTCGTTGGAGCGGCGGTCCCCGTCAAGACGCCGGTCATTGGGGCTCCGTCCCAGCCGTAACGGGGCCGCAGGGGGCGTTCCCGGGTTTCGCTCCGGGCGGGAATCGGAGGGGCGGGGTTCCTGCCTCGGCGCATCTTCGGGAAAAGGCCCCGAGGACCATCCCTTCCTGGATCGAGGCGAGGGCCTCGACCCCCGTCTTGTGGGCTGCCCTGAATCGAGGCCCTTTGACCCGGTGTCCCGCCCGGGGCTCTCGGAACCCCCGCAGGTCGTCAGAAGTTATAGCGAAGTGCGCTATAGACCCGCCTCTTGTGTGAGAATTGCCCGTACAAGCCGAGCAGGTCTCCCCCAAAGAGATCTCCCCCCACCGTGAAGAGCCAGGAATCCGAAACCGTCCAGGCGAGCTTTGCCCGAAACATCCATCCCTGCCCGGAGAAATCGTGAAGATAGAGCAGCTCGGGACTGAGCGAGGGGCCGAGGATTTCGGGGTTAAGCCAGATCGTGGCGCCGGTGTCGACGGGTTTCTGCCCGATGATGCCGCCGCCCTCTCCGACGACGACGTTCTGGTAAATCTGAACATTGAGGCTCGTCTTCAAACGGGTGGGAGGGGATCCGCCGAGGACATATTGGAAGAAATTCTTCCGGCTCAGGCCCGTTTCGGAGAGGGGATCCGTGACGGAAAACCTCTCCCCGAGGGTCAGGACCCCCTCGCTTCTCACCACAAATCCATCGAAGTCCTTCGACACCGTGTAGCCGGCCTCATGAACCCGGGGGTGAAACGGGGTGAGGAGGATGACGGGACCCGGCCCGATCGATCGAAGGAAGGCGGGATTGTTCTCGAACCCGTAGAGATAGAAGAGCGCAGGATTCCATCCCGCCACGATGGAGGACCAGCGGATCCCCACCTCGCTGTTGGCGATCGCGTAAGGGGGCGTTTCTTCCCCTCTGAGGACAAACGGAGCCCCGCTCGGGACGGGGGGCCTGAAGGCGAATTCCGATCCGGGGACCGCGAATTGATCAAATGCGGGAAAAGGGATCCAGACGACTTCCAGGGTGGTGTCCTTTTCGTAATGCTGAAAGCGTGCCGCCCATTGCGGGATGCGGATATACTCGAAGCTCGGCAGGATGAACTCCCGGAAGTCTTTCGCCGTGACGATGTCCGCCACAAAAAGGCCGACCACTTCCCCCCACACGACCTGCTGGTCCCCGAGCGTTAACTCTTCGTTCCCCCGGGTCAGGTCGATATAGGTCTCGCGCCACCGCGCCTCCCATTCCAGGTCCCGGCGAACCGGCTCGGCGTATTCGTGGGTCAAGGCGAAGATCCCATCGTAGTAAAACCGCCCCGTCAGACGGACCTTGATCTCCTTGCTGAAGCGCTCGTCGAGACCGATCTGGAGGATCTGTTTGACCTCGGTGAGCTGTTGGGGATGAGAGAGCCGCAGGGCCGTCAGCTGCTGTGCGTACCCGTGAGGCCGGATCGGCGCGGGCGCTTTATCCGGGGGCGAAGGGGTCTCCTCCCCCTTTTCAAGATCCGCGGGGACCTGAATCTCAGGTTCGGGAGGTTGATCTCCGGGAGCAGGCTCAAGGGCGTAGGCCGCCCCCGAGCAGAGCGTTGCCAGGATGCAGAGGCAGATTCCGAATGGCTTGATCAGGCGCAGATGCCCACCCTTTATCGCGAGGCCAGGAGTCAGTCGAGTTTCTGCATGTATTCTTTGCTGAAGTAGCGATTCGGAAGTTTGCGCCGTTTCATGCTGCTGTAGCTCAAGACCGAGCGTCCTCCAGTTTGGAGGGCGTCCTTGAAGATGAGTTCGACCGGTCTGGACTCCTGTTCCATCTGAGCGTATTTTGTGAACTCGCACGTCTTAATGAGAATGTCGGACGTCGTGTAGAATTCGGCCCGCCGCGGGTGGGCGTCCGAGACCGAGACCCACAGGATCACCTTGCCGTAGGTCACCCAGGGTCCCACCGCCTTCAAATCGAGGACGGCGACCTGGGCCCCGGACATCTCTTCGATCCGGCTCAGGGTCCCTTTATAGTCTCCGGAAAAGTTCATCCGGGCGATATCCCCGTTACTGACCTGGCCAGAGAGCCTCTGGGAAAGGGAGAGTCGCACCGGCTGATCGACGTTGGGAAGATAGAGCCAGAGATCCCTCCCTTTCATCAGCATCGCCTGTCCCCTCTCATTGGCGGGATAGACGGTTTTCACGAGCGCATCCCGATCGGCATTCATCAAGACCTCATAGCGTGATTCGCGCGTTTTCCCGTCGGGCGCCTCGGCCAGGATCTTTGTGTCGACGGAGAAATCCCCTCGCGGGCTTCTGACATCATCGACCCTGCGCAGCAGGGCATCGACGTCAAGACTCGCAGGACCCTCCTGCGCCCCGCTCCCTCGGGGGGTCGCATAGAGGGCCGTCAGGAACATCATCAGGAACGATATCGATCGCGTTTTCATGCGTTCGAGCACGAGAGCTCTCTCCTTCCCTGGAAAAAGTGGAGACGATCCGACCCGTTCAAGTGAGGTCGACAAAAAAGGGGGCCTTGACCGCGCTCAGCGCCCCAAGCACCCGGGAGGGGCCTCGAATCGAAAAGTGTATGGTACGATCGGTCGGAAAATAGCCGGCGCCGAGGAGGACCCATTTCGAGAGCGCCCCGGTATCCATGATCATCGATCCCAAGCATCCGGCCTCCGACAAGGCCCGATTGACCGAGCGGAGCGCGCGTCGAAGATGGAGCGGGGAGGCGGTGCCCGGGAAAACAAGCTGGATCTGTCCCACCTTGCGATCGGATAGGCCTTCTTTCATCAGCGTCGAGATGTGATAGCTGAAGAAACAGTGCGAGCCGTCCGGAAAATCAAACGAGAGCGTTCCTGAATCCCCTCCGAGACCTTCCGGATAGAGAGAGGCGATCGCGTGATCGAATACAAATCCAAATGCGAACGCCGATTCGACCTCGGATGGACGAACCGGGCTTTTGGGTCCGGGGGAGAAGCCGATCCTCCGCCCGACGCGCGAAGGGGCTTCGACGAGTTTTCTCAAGGGGGGCAGGAGGGCAATGCGGGCCGCACCGCTCAATCGTTCATACCGGTCCATCTCCAGCAGATCGTAGGCGCATCCCCACAACCTGAGCGGGGGGAGAACGTGGATCGCCGAGCCTCCCGCGTCCTGCGCCACCGATTTTCTGACCGTCGGCTCTCCGGCCGCCCCCCGGTCGAAGGCCGATACGATGAGCTCGCCTCGATAGATTTCAAAGGCGGCCCGCGAGAGGTACCCCAGGATCCGCTGTGCGATTCCCCTGCCCCGGTACGGCGGGGCGACCGACAGCAGTGTGACATAGCAGGTGCGGTAATATCTTCCGCTGGAGAAGAGGGTCCGGACCAGGGCGAGCTCGCACCCCGCCGGCTCACCGGCCTCGGTGGTCACCCAGACCCCAAAGAAGGATTCCGCCTTCATGAGCCACAAGAGGTACGAGTGATCGAATCTTAAGATCGCCTTATTTCGGTAGTCCCAGGACCAGGCCTGTTCGATCACGCGGGCCAGTTCGTCGATCGGCGGAGCGCTCGAGGCGTCGAAAAGACGATAGGTATATCCCAGTTCGGTCACCGGGGTGTCGAAGGCGATGGAGGGAGTCATCGATCCTTTCCGTCAACTTGAGCGCCCGTCGTGATTATGGGCGACTTTGTGAAACGCTCCGCTGCTGCACGAAGGAGCTGCCAAGGAGGATTCGAAGCGAGAAGGCGGCCATCACGGCGGCCCCCACCCCGCCCCAGGGAGAAAAGAAGAGATTATACCGGTGGTCCATGAAGACGTCGTAGAATCCAAAGGTCAAGGCGTTGGCCACCGCGTGCATGATGCAGGGGATCCAGAGGCTGTCGGTCAAGAGGCGAATCTCGCACATCACCAAGCTCCAGAAAATCATCGATCCCGTAATCATCAGCACCCCGCCGAAAATGTAGCCCGGGAAATCCCAGTCGAGCAGCGCGATCATCGGTGCGTGCCACAGGCCCCAGAGGAGGCCGTCCAGGACGAACGCGGACCGGGTTGAGAAGCGCTCCAGCAGCCAATCCAGCAGATAGCCCCTCCACAACACCTCCTCGCCCGCCGCATTGACCAGATGGATGACGGGTGCGCCGAGCAGGATGAAAAAAGGGTAGAGCGTCGGCTTCAAGAGAGGTCCGGGAACCAGGTGTTTGAGCGGATAAGCCTGGATCCTCTCGCCACTGAATTCGGCGGCCTGATGGCCCAGGGCATAGGAGGAGAGGAGGCAGGCGGCCAGAACACCGACCGTCAACAAATAGTAGAAGACCAGTGAGCCCGCCGTGGGCCTGTTTCGAAAGAGGAACCAGAGGCGGGGGCGCCACTCGGGAAGGAGGATCAGCACCAGCAGGCCCGGGACATACTGGCACGTCCCCAGGATGAACAAGGGGACCCCGCCGGGGGGGTAGAGCATCCTGATCAGCCAAACCTGGAGCGTGACGGACGCAAAGACGAGCGATAAAATAAGGAGCCCTTTGCGGGTCCCCGACTCCGGATGCCCGTCCGAGTATGAACTCTCCCGCCGGATCACATCGATTTCCCCACCCTAGCGGCCCTTCCGAGCAGCAGGGGAATGGCGGCCAGGGGATACTGTGCGTGGACGACTTGTCTGTCGGGCGGAGGGATCAATCCGCTCGCCTCCTTGAGGAAGACCGGGTGGAGGTAGGGGTAGAGAGAATGTTCGAGGTGATAGCCGTCGTTGTCGCCCAGCCAATTGAAAAGAGGATCGTCGCAGTTCAGTGTGGGATGGCGCTCGAAGAGCCGCACGTCGACGGCGTGCATCATGTAGAGCGAGAGGGCCACGATGAACCAAGCGATGCCGAGGGAGGGGAGGTAGACATCGAGGTAGAAACCCCTCCCGTAGGAATAGAGGGCGGCATTGAACAGGACGATTGCAATCGCTTCCGAAAAAAAGTAGAAGACCTTCCTCTTCTTGCGGGAATTCAGGACGTGAAACAGATGGACCGCGTGCTGGTAGACGATGATATAGAAAAGACACCAGATCCAAATGTTGCAGGGCCTCCCGTCCTTTGAGAAAATGTACGTCGATTGCAAATCCCGGGGATAGCCGGACGGATCAAAATCGTTGTCGTAGCGGTGGTGCGCCAGGTGGCCCATCTCATATCCGGTCTGGGGGACGGCGAACAGCACGGAGATGAGCCGATCGAGGAGCCAGTTTCGCAGGGGACCGTTTCCGATCTTCCAATGGGCCTGCGAATGCATAAAGACTCGAAGAAACGGGAGCAGCACCCCCCCCAGGAGGGCGATTGAGAGGAGCCGGAGCAGGGGGTTGTGCGGGTGTCGGGTGACAAGGATCAGCAGCAGGAAAAAAAGGAGATGGATCGATCCGAGTTTCGCCTCGCTTTTGAGGTTCGCCCACCAGATCACGGGCTCGCGGTCGGTCATCCGGGACCATCGGCGCAACTGAGCCTCGGGGGTGGAGACCGCGCTTCCTGCCTCGGCCTGCTGAGCCAATTGAACGGATCCCTTCATTAAAGCCCCCTTTCCGCCGGGCAGCGATTCCTATGTCTGGCGGAGCGCCTCGACGATCCGCAGCCGCGACGCCCGAATGGCCGGATAGAGGGAAGCCAACACCCCCGCCAGGGCCGCGGTACAGAACGCGCGCAAATAGACCAGGGCGGGCGGGGTCACCTTCGCCACCCACTCCCGAGTCCCCCCCGGTGGGGGGGGCATCGGGATTCCGATCACCGAGACCACTTTTGAGAGAATCAGGCCGGCCACGAGGCCGACGATGCCCCCCATGATGCCGAGAAGGACCCCCTCCAGAAGGTACTGCAGGACGACCTGGTTGGGTTTCGTCCCGATCGCCATAATCGTCCCGATATCTCGGGTCTGCTCAAAGATGGACATCATGATCGAGTTTGCGATTCCGAGAACCACGACCAGGGCGATGACGACGTTGATGACCAAAAACATCCGGCGAAAGAGCGCCACGGTCGCGTTGTAGAACGAAGCCAAGCTCCTCCATAGCCGGATCTCATACTTTGAGCCGCTTTGATTGAACAGATCGCGGAGCCGGGCCGCCGTGGCGTCGACATGCTCGCCGTCGTCGAGGAGGTAAACGGCGATATGCACCTTTTCGCCGACCCCCAGCAGGGTTTGGGCCGTCCCGATCGGTATCTGGAGCGCATGATCGTCAAAGTCCTTTTGAAAACTTTCGAAGATACCCGCCACCTCGACTGTGACGCCGTTGATCGATCCGGACTCCGTGTTCGCCAAGAGCGTGACCCTCTGCCCGGGTTTTGCGCCGATCGCGGTGGCGAGCCCTTTGCCCAGGACGACCGCATTTTTCTCGTTCCCTTGGAGCCTGCGGCCTGCGACAAATCGGACCGTCGGTCCGCTCGCCGTGCTGAAGGAAGTCATCTCCCACTCTTTGACCGGGTCCACTCCAACGCCGATGAACGACCCGGTCGTCTCTCCGCTGCTGATCAGGCCCGAAAACTGGATCCGCGGCATCACCAGCCTGACATGCGGAAGTCGGCCGAAGCGCTCCTGGAATGTATCGAAGCGCTCGATCATATAAGAAAACGGCGACACCACCCCTTTATCGATGAATCCCTCTGCGGTGACCTGAAGGTGGCCGACCTCTCCGTAGACCACGCCCGTGTAGAGGGCATAAAACATATAGTCGAAAAATCCTCCGGCCACGACGATCGACGCGGTGCCCAGAGAGATCGCCAGAAAGGAGATCAAGGATTTGCGCCGGTTCCTCAGGAGGCTTCGATAGGCGATCTTCAACTGGATCAGGAGCATATCTGACCGTCCTGAAGGCGGATCACGACATCCACCGACTCGATGATATGGCTATCGTGGGTCGAAAAAATGAAGGTCGTCCCCTCTTCTCGATTCAGGCGGCGCATCAGTGCGATAATCGAGAGCGCGGTCTGGCTGTCGAGATTCCCCGTGGGCTCGTCGGCGATCACGAGGGCGGGGTGCGTTACCAGCGCGCGGGCGACGCCGACCCGCTGGCGCTGTCCGCCGCTTAACTCGTCGGGCTTGTGGAAATGGCGATCGGCCAATCCGACGGCTTCCAGCAGATGCTCGATGCGCCGCTTCTTCTCGGGTCTCGCCACGCCCTGAAGCAGGAGCGGATACTCGACGTTCTCATAGACATTGAGGACCGGGATCAGATTGAAGCTCTGAAAAACAATGCCGATCCGATGGAGGCGTAGGTCGGCCAACTGCCTGCCCGAGAGCCGGTTCACAACCTGTCCGTCCACAACGACCTCTCCATCCGTTGGAATATCGAGGCAGGCGATCAGGTTAAGGAGGGTCGATTTTCCGCTTCCCGACGGTCCGATGATGCTGATAAAAGAACCCTTCTTCACCGAGAGGTCTATCTTTTTTAGGGCCGAGACCTCCGTATTTCCCAGGGAGTACCTCTTGCTGACTCCCCGCAGTTGAACCATGTCTTCGATCAAGTGGCGATCCTTCGATTCCTGAGCCCTCGGCACCGACCCGCGCCGCAGCGCGCGCCCCCCAGAGACCCGCCGGGCGTTCTGCCGAAATTTCCGTCCGACCGGGGACCCGCGATATTCTAGCACGGCCGTTTTTGAAGAACAATCACCGGCGGCGGGTGGTCGAGGCGGACCTCGGCCGGTCGCCTCAGGGGAGCCTAGAACCCAAATTGCCCTTTTCGGTCGCTCTGGAACTGCGCGTGCACGAGCGACATGGTGTTGTCGACCGGCAAATTGGCGTTAAAATCCCCCAAGGCAAAACCATGTTTTTCGGCCAGGCTCAAGGCCTTCAGCACGTCCTCTTCCATCACCGGGCCCATCGACCCTTTGAACTGATCTCCCGCGAGTCCCATCAGAAGGGTTTCGGCCATGCAGGCCAGGACATGTCCCTTGGGAAGGGGGAGGGCGCCGACCGAGAAATCCTCGTTACAGGGAAGCTTCACCACGCCTCCTTGAATGACCAGGACGTCGGGCCGCTGGACCTTGACCTCGTCGGCCACATCGGGCGGCAACGAGATGTCGCAGATCACGACGGGTCCGTCGGCCAGATCGGAGGGATAGATCAAAGGCTCGGGGGTGTTGGACGCCGCGACGATGACGGCGCAGTCGGCGAGGTCCTCGATTTGATCGGTGATCTTGATCGGGATCGACCTGCCGCTCTTGCGGATCTTCTCCCGCAACTCTTCGAGCCTCGGCGAGCCCGCGTCGCGGACCACCAGGACCAGCTCGGCCACCCGGGGAGCGAGCATCACCGCGTAGGTGCTCGCGATGTTCCCCAGCGCGCCGACGATGCCGAGACGGGCCTCCGAGAGTTTGATCCCTCGCTCCCGCGTCGCCTGCTCGATGGCGTTGAACCCCATACCGACCGTCAAGGAGTTTCCGGTGGTTAAAGCGATCCCCCGGGTCTTGATCCGTAAACAGTTCCCGGAGACGATGGAGGTGTATCCCCCGAACCCGATCGCCTGGCAGCCTTCCTCACGCGCCAACGCCACGGCCTCCTCGACCCGTTGAAGGATCCAGTGATAGTCGGCGTCTTTCATCGCCTGGACAATCTGCCGCGAGCTCAGGCCGAGCCCGATGAAGTTCAAGTAGACCTCCTCTCCGCTCCGGGAGCGGATATTGATCCGGTCGAAGATCGCGGGGCTCATGAGCCTGCCGGTCTTGTCCAAGTAGGTTTGAATCTCCTCATCCGCCAGGTTCGTCAGGGAGGGTTCGCAAAAAGTCAAATGCTGATCGAGAAGCAAGTGGCCCAGAAAGGCGACCCGCCGCTCGGTCCGAGCCGGCTCTTGCCGGTAGGCGCGCGGGAGGTGGCTGTGGTCGACGACCGGTCCCGAGGGCAGACCGATCTGGAATCGGGTCAAATGACCCAGGTCTTCAGCCTTCAATGCCTCACACAGGAGGGTGACCGCATCGATCACCCTACCCAGCTCCTGGATCTTCACGTAAGCCGAAGGCTCCAGCCGGAGCGTCAGCGGCTGGCTGAGCGTCGGCGCAAGTCGAAGGTGGTGGGTATTTAGGAGGTAAGACGCCGCGAGATAGCCGAGGTAGTTCTGCTCCGAACAGACGCGCAGGCCATAGGAATGGCTGTGCGATTGGTCTTGCAGCTCAAGCCCCACCATCAGTCCCATTCCCCGGACCTCCTTGATCTGTCCGGGGAAGAGGCGCCGAAGCCCCTCCAATTCCTTCAGGAGGAAGGCCCCGGCGGCGCTGCAACGCTCCGGCAGCTTGTCCCGCTCCAGAATGCCCAGGGCCTCCAGCGCGATCCGGCAGCTGAAGTCATCCTCCGCAAAGGTGGAGGTCTGTTTTACGGAAAACTCCTCGACATAGCGTTCCCGCCTGACCAGAAGCGCCCCGATTTTCGCGAGACCCCCGCCGAGCGCCTTCGATAAGCAAATGTAGTCGGGGGAGATCCCCATCGACTCCACCGCCAAGAAGGTCCCCGTTCGTCCCATCCCCGACTGGATCTCGTCGGCGACCAGGGGAAGATCGTTCTCGCGGCAGACGTTGGCCAGCCAGGAGACAAACGCAGGGGGAAGGGGTCGCACGCCCCCTTCACCGGCAATCGGTTCGATAAAAACGGCACTCACTTGGTCGACTTCCTTCAGCGCCTCGGCCCAACTCTCGGGTGCCGTCGGGTCCAAAAACCGGACCGCGGGACCGCAATTCGGGAAGGCGTCGCGGTAGGACCAGGTGAACTGAATCGCGCCCAGGGTCTTTCCGTGAAAGGCCCCCTTCACCGCCCAGAAGAGCGGCTTCGGGCGCTCGAGCAGACAGTGTTTCACGGCGGCCTCGATGGTTTCGGCCCCGGAATTGGTGAAGGTCACCACATAATCCCCCAACCGGCGGCAGAGCGCTTCGGCGAGCCGGGCCGCCCCATCCCGGCAGGAGGCCTGCGCGAGGATCGGGGCCTTCTCGTCGAAAAGCCGTTTCGCCGCGGCGACGAGTTCCGGGTGATGATGGCCAAAGAGGTTGGCCCCGTATCCTCCGACGAGATCCAACACGGGTACCAGCTTGTTGCCGTGGCGGCGCAAAAGGAAGTCCCCCTCGGCACGCTCGTAGGTGACCGCCAGCCCGATCGCCTCGAGCATCGGCACCAGACCGGGCCTGCAAAAATATCCATAACGACTTTCCATAGCTCCTCCTGATCCTAATCGAATATCACCGCGCGGCCCGATCTTTGAGTCCTCTGATCGGCGATTGGCCGCTCTGCTCCGAGAGGGGCCGCGAAGGAACCCTCGGGCGCCGTAAATTTCCCGGCCGTTACCACCCGGTCCAGGGTTCGGGCCCGTCCTCCCCCCGCAGCCTCTCGAGGATGGCCTCCATCACGAGTGATCGCGCGGTATGGAGAAACCAGTGGTCTCCGGGAAAGAGGCGAAGACAAAATGAACCCCCGGTCTCGGCGCGCCACCCCTGCAGCTGCTCGGCGCCGACTTCCGGGTCGGAGCAGCCGCCGAAGGCGGTGATCGGGCAGTCGATCGGCGAGCCGGCCCCGTCATAGACATAGGTTTCGCAGAGCGCGAAATCGGCCCGAAGGACGGGAAGGAGCATCCGCATCAGATCGGGGTCCTGCAGCACTCTTTCAGGGGTGCCGCCCAGGGCGCGCAACTCCTCAATGAATCGCGCGTCGGGCATCGCGTGAAGGGGCCGATCCCGAGGGGGGAGCCGGGGCGCGCTTCGGCCGGAGACGAAGAGGTGGTGCGTGGACCGCCCCTCCTTTTGCAGGTGTCGAGCGACCTCGAACGCGATCAGGGCGCCCATGCTGTGGCCGAAAAAGAGAGCGGGCCGGTCCAGATAAGGCCTTAACTCGCCAGAGAGCGCCCGAACGAGCGGGGAGAGGGCCCTGAAGGGGGCCTCCCGGAGCCGGGTGCCCCGTCCCGGGAGCTCCACCGCGCAGACGTCGATCGTCTCCGGAAGCCCCCCGCTCCAGGAGCGGAAGATTTGGGCGGCGGCCCCTGCGTAAGGAAAGCAAAATAATCTGAGTCGGGCCTGCCCCCTTTGAACGGTATGGGGCACGACGGCGTGGGGCCCGGGCTTAAGCGCCATAGAGCGAACCTTGCATTTTACGCTTCTTTCGATCCACCGATGGCGATGGAGGGTGAGGGGACCTGAACGGCGGCCGCCTCCCCGAGCTGTTGCGAGGTCGGGTCCCCCCCGTTTAATCGAAGCACGTCGGTGGCGAGATACTCCGCGATCGCCTCGATGTTCGGATACTCAAATGCCATCGTCGCCGGAAGGGAACACCCCAGGCTGGTTTGGAGCCGAGCCCTCAGTTCCACCGCCATGAGAGAGTCCATGCCCAAAGAAGATAAGCTTTGTTGGGCGTCGAGCGGCTCCCCGGGGCCCAGGCCGAGCACCCTCCTGAGCTGATCGAGCAGGTGAGTGACGAGCAGGACCTTCCTTTTTCGCTGGGGGGCGTTTCGCAGCTCTTCTAGAAATTTCAATCGTTGGGCTCGACTCCCCTCCTTGTCCTCTGCGACCTTCGAGGATCCCGAAACCTCGCTCAGCAGAGGGGGGACCGAGTCGCCTGCCATCTGGCTGAGAAACTTGGGCCAGTCGACTTGAACGACCCCCACCTGTGTGCTCCCTGTCTCCAGGACCCGGCCGAGCAGCTTCAAACCGCGATCGGGCGCGATGGGGTGAAGGCCGCGCGAGGCCCAGAAATCGCGCCTCCCCGAGCCGACCCGCGTCGCCATCCCGGATTCGTCCCACGGTCCCCAGTTGATGCTGGTGGCGGGAAGCCCCGCCGCGTGGCGGTGGTGGGCCAGGGCGTCCAGGAAGGTGTTCGCGGCCGCATAGTTGCTCTGTCCGGGAGAGCCCAGAATCGAGACGACCGAGGAGAAGAGCACGAAGAAATCGAGCGGCATTTCGCGGGTCAGGAGATGTAAGTTGAGGGCCCCCGCCGCCTTGGGCGCCATCACGTGCGAGAATTGCTTCCATTCCATTTGGAGGAGTAATCCGTCGGCCAGCACGCCCGCCGCATGGACGATCCCTCCCAAAGGGGGGAGATCTCCCAGCTGTTGGTTGAAAACGGTGCGGAGCTCCGGGTAGTTGGAGACGTCGGCCCTCACGGTCCGGATGACGATCCCATCGGTGGCCAGTTGGGCGAGGGCCTCGCGCGCGGTTTCGCTCGGGGAGCTTCGCGCAATCAGCAACAGGGAGCGTGCTCCCCGCTGAACCATCCACCGCGAGACCTGGAGCCCGAGCGCTCCGAGCCCGCCGGTGATGATGTAGGTCCGATCGGGCCGCACGGGCCGGCTCTCCGTCGGCGTGCGCGCTGCGACGCCCTGAGAGATGACCACCTTCCCGATATTCTTGCCCTGCGCCATCAACCGAAAGGCGGCTTCAGAGGACTTGATCGGATAGGTGGTATGGGGAAGGGGTCTAAGCCTCTCCTCTTCAAACTCTCTCAGCAAGGTGGCCAAGAGCTCATTCATCTCGACGGGCGCCTGTCGGATCAATTCCGCCAAGTCATATGCGAAATAGGAGACGTCGGGCCGCAGGGCGGCGACCCGCTCCAGAGTCCAGATCTCCCGCTTCCCGATCTCCAGAAACCGGCCTCCCTGCGCCAGGACCGCCAAACTCTTCGGGATGTATTCGCCCGAGAGCGAGTTGAGGACCATCGTCACGCCTCGACCTTGCGTGCTTTCCATGATCTGATCCGCGAAATCCAGGGATCGAGAATTCATGATCTGTTTTACGCCGAGGGCTCGCAGGGTCTCCCATTTGGGCGGGCTGGCCGTGGCATAGATTTCAGCCCCCGCCCGGCGCGCCAACTGGACGGCGGCCAGACCGACCCCTCCGGCCGCCGCATGGATCAGGACGCGGTCCCCCGAGGAGAGCTTTCCCAACCGGCAGAGTCCATAATAAGCCGTGAGGAAGGTGATCGGAATGGTCGCGGCCTCTTCGAAAGAGAGGGATTTCGGCTTCGGCCACACGCAGAGGGAGTGCGTGGTCACAAAACTGCTGAAACTTCCCGCGGCGATCGAGATGACCTCCTGTCCGATTTGAAACCTGTCGACCCCCGAGCCGAGCGCGGCGATCGTCCCCGAACATTCCCCCCCCAAGGGCCCGGCGTCGCCTGGATACAATCCCAGGGCGTTGAGGACGTCCCTGAAATTGAGACCCGTCGCCCTGACCTCGATCTCCACCTCCCCCTCTTGCGGCGCCTGACGACGCATCGGGCGCAGCGCCAGGTCATCCAGGACGCCCGTTTCGGGGACCTCGAGGCGCACCGGTCCCTCCGAAGCCGCGCACTCGGAGGAGTCGTCCTCCAGCGCACTGGGCGCCAGCCGGGCGACATAACGCTGTGCCCCTCGAAAGAGAACCTGGCTCTCCTCGCCGCTCGCATTGAGCTCGCTACGCAGTGGCGCCGCTTGTTCGACCCCGGCCGCGGGATCCAGGTCCACGCAGACGCAGGAGAGCTCGGGGTGCTCCGCGGCGACCGTTCGGGTCAGGCCCCACAGCGGGGCGGCCCCGAGCGCGAGGGCGCGAGGGGTCTCCGGTCCGGCTTGAGAGCCGCGGGTGACGACCCAGAACCGGGGGGTCTGCCCGAACGGCCTGGCGGCCACTGCCTTAAGCAGGTGAAAGGCGCTGCGGGTGAGGGGGAGGTCCGAGTCAAATGAGCCGGGCTCCAAGACATCGGACGCCCCCGCGTCAAGGCCCCAAAGAAAGAGCACCCCACACAGATCCGGCTCCTGCGCCAACAGCTTGCCGTAGGCGGAGTCGCTCGCTTCGATCTCACCGGGGTAGATGATTTTCGGTTGATTCCGATCGGTTCGCAGCAGCCCGGCCAAGGCGTCGCCGACCCCGGAGCGGTCCGCGAAGATGAGCCAACGGCCCGGGGACGGATCGGCCGGGGGGCCCTGCAGCGGCTGAGGCCGCCATTCGATCCGATAGAGCGAGCGTTGGGGGAGGGGTTGGTTGAGCCGAAGCCAGGACTCCCGGCGAATCTGCCGGAGCTTCAGGCCGGCCACCCGGGCGACCACATTGGCGCCCTCATCGTAGAGGGTGAACGTCGCGTCGATTGCGCTTCCGTTCGGTCCCTCCATCTGAGCGCGGACGTGACTCCACAAAACGGTTCCGGGCTTGCCTCCGAGCTCAACACGCTTTGCGCTTGCAGGAAGATAGGTGTAACCGGCCTTTCGGCTCTCCGGCAATGCCGCGGCCAGGAGTTGAAAGCAAGAGTCAAGAAGGACCGGATGCAGGTGGTGATCGGCAGCGCCTGCGCCCAGGGACGCCGGGAGGCGTAACCGTCCCAAGATCTGGTCTTGACCGCGCCAGAGCTGTTCGACTCCCCGAAAGCTCGGCCCATATTCCAATCCCTGGTCCGCCAGGTGCTGATATAACAGGGCTGCGGAAAGCGCTTCAGGGCACTCCTGGCGCCATCGGGCGAGTTCCTGCGCCCCGGCGCCCTCCTGCGTCGATTGCTCCAAACGGCGTAGCTGGCCGCCCGCCTGCCGGATCCATCCTTCTTTCCCCCCCGGGGTCTCTGCGGCCTGATGGAGATAGAGTTGGAAACGGGCTCGGCCCTCCTGCTCGGGCGTCAATACCAATTGGACCCGACGCGGTCCCGGAAGGAGCAGGGGCTGTTCAATCACCAGGTCCTCCACCGCGAGGCCCGCGTCGCCCCAGAGTTGCCGGCCGGCCGCGAACCCGATTTCCACATAGGCGGCCGCGGGCAACACCGTCGATCCGTAGACGCGATGATCCTTCAGGTAATGGGGGGCCTCGCCGCTTAAATCGCTCTCGTATAACCGGTCGGTCAGGGCCGCGCTGACGCGCGATCCCAACAGGGGATGCACCGCCTGACGCGCCGACGGGGGCGGCTGCGGCCTTCCCGCCTCGGTCTGCTGCACCCAGTAGCGCTGGCGCTGGAAGGGATAGGTGGGAAGCGCCAGCCGCTTTCGATCGGTGCCCCGATCAAAACCCTTCCAATCCACCTCGACGCCCCGGGTGTAAAGCAGCGCCAGACTCTCCAGCATCTGCTGCCAGTCCTCCCTTCCGCGCCGAAGCGACGGAAGCCAGAGCTGCCCCGTGTCCTCCACGCACCGGCGCCCCATGGCGGAGAGGGTCGGCTGGGGTCCGATTTCCAGGTAGACCCCGTATCCTTCCCGATCCAGCGTTCGCATCGCGGCCAGAAACTGCACCGCCTGGCGTATCTGACGGCTCCAATAGTCCGCCCCCGGCGCCGCTTCCCCGATCCAGGCGCCGCTCACCGAGGAGACGATCGGGATCTGGGGTGCTGAGAAGCTCAGGCGCGAGGCGATCCTTTGGAACTCTCCGAGCATCGGGTCCATCTGCGCGGAATGAAAGGCGTGGGAGACGGGGAGCAGCTGGGCCCGCAGGCCCTCTTTGCGTCCTTCCTCGACGGCCTTTTCCAATCCCTCGGTCGTCCCTGAAATCACGGTCTCCCCGGGTCCGTTCACCGCCGCAATCGAGACGCCCTCTCCGCAGCGCCCTAAGAGCGACTCCACCCGCCCCGCGTCGCCGATCAGGGCCGCCATCCCTCCACACCGGGGCAATTCCTGCATCAAGGTGCCTCGACGGGCGATCAATTCAAGCCCTTCCTCTAAGCTGAACACCCCGGCGATGCAGGCGGCCACATACTCTCCGACGCTGTGCCCCAGCATGGCGCTCGGCTCGATCCCCCACGATCGCCAGAGCTCGGCCAAGGCATACTCGACGGCAAAAAGTGCGGGCTGGGTATGGGCGGTCTCATCGAGCGTTCCACTCTCCGCGCCCCACAAGACCGAGAAGAGGGGCCGGGGCATCTTTCCGCGGAGCAATTTCTCACAGCGATCGAGGATCTCGGCAAAATAGGGTTGTGATTCATAGAGCTGTCGGGCCATCCCGGGGTACTGCGACCCTTGCCCCGTGAACAGAAAGGCGACTCCCGGCCGCTGTTCCACGCGCCCCAGGGTGACCCCCGGAGGCTGACGGCCGGCTGCAACGGCCCCCAGTTTTTCCCGCACCTCCTCGGTGGTCTTACTCACCAGGGCGAGGCGATGCGAGAAGTGGCTTCGACCCGCGGCCGCCGTATGAGCGAAGTCGGCGAGCGCTTCATCCGGGTGTGCGCCCAGATACCCTGCGTGGCGTTCCGCCACCTGACGGAGCGCCTCCTGACTGCGCGCCGACAGGATCACCAGATGCAGGGGACGATCCGTTTTGCCTCCTTGAGCGTTCCGCCCGTCAACGGGGGCCTCTTCCAGGATCACGTGGGCGTTGGTCCCCGCGAAACCGAAGGAGCTCACACCGGCGACGCGCCGGCGTTCCCCGTTCTGATCCCAGGCCGTCAGCTCCGAAACGACCCGCACCGGGATGTGCTCCCAATCCACATGGGGACTGGGTCTCTGAAAATGAAGATGCGGGGGGATCTGCCGCTGCTGCAGGCTCAGGACCACTTTGATCAGCCCGGCCACCCCGGCGGCGGCCTCCAGATGCCCGATATTGGTCTTCACCGATCCGATCAACAGGGGACGATCCAAAGAGCGCCCCGGAGCAAACACGCGTGCGAGGGCCCTGACCTCAATCGGGTCTCCCAGGGGAGTTCCGGTCCCGTGCGCTTCCACGTAATCGACCTCGGAGGGCCCCAGCCCGCCGTCGGCCAGCGCGGCGCGGATCACGGCCTCCTGCGCCTGCCCGTTGGGGGCCGTCAGTCCGTTGCTGCGTCCGTCTTGATTCACGGCGGATCCTCGGATCATCGCGAGCACCCGATCCCCATCGCGCCGCGCGTCGCTTAACCGCTTGAGGACCACCACGCCGCATCCTTCGCCCCGCACGTAACCGTCCGCCGCGGCGTCGAAGCTTTTGCACCGCCCATCCGCCGCCATCATCCGCGCGCGGGAGAAACTGATGGTCGTGTCCGGCTGGAGGATCGCATTGACCCCCCCCGCCAGCGCGAGGTCGGACTCCCGGGTCCGGAGGCTCTGACAGGCCAGGTGGACGCCCACGAGGGAGGAAGAGCAGGCGGTGTCCAGCGCCAGACTGGGTCCCTGCAGACCGAGGGTGTAGGACAACCGCCCCGCGGCGACGCTGAAGCCCGTTCCGGTCCCGGAGTAGGCGTCGATCAGGGCTGGATTGTTTCGGCGGACCGCCATCTGCATATAATCGCTGGTGCTGATTCCAACGAAGACGCCGGTTTTTGTCCCCGAGAGTCCCGCCGGATCGATCGCCGCATTTTCCAGCGCCTCCCAGCTGAGCTCCAGCAGCAGACGCTGTTGGGGGTCGATGCTGTCGGCTTCCCGCCGGGAAATTCCGAAGAAGGCCGCGTCGAACTGATCGATCTGATCCAAGAAGCCGCCGTATCGGGTGGAAATCTTCCCCGGCTTACTGGGGTCCGGATCAAAATAGTCGCCGAGGTTCCAGCGCTCGGGGGGCACTTCCGTGATGCCGTGGCGCCCCTCGACCAGCAGTGTCCAGAAAGAAGAGGGCCCGTCGATCTGGGTGGGGAGGCGACAAGCCATCCCGACGATGGCGATCGGTTCGTTGCCGGCCCGTTCGGTCCCTCTCGGTCGCCCCTCCCCGGTTCCCCGTGCCGAGTCATGTGAAAAAAGATCGGACCCCTTGTTTTCATTTTCAGAACCCATGTCGATTCGCTTCCCCTCCCTGTCAATTCGCGCAGGCGTGTCGGCCACGTCGGGCGCTGGTGGTCCCTCTAGAGCGTTTTTCCGCGAGACGCGACGGCGGGCCCGGCGGCCCGCTCTGTTGATCAACGCGCGGCGGCGCTCAAACCGGGCGGATCCTCTAAATGCGGGTTCCCGAAGGGAACGCCCCCCGGGGGTCTGTCACCCGGCGCAGTGTGATGCGTAACAGACCCGTCGTTCCGATGTGGAACCCGATCAGCGACAACTGCAGATACTTATCATAGCGGGCCACGGTCTCTTCGCCGACCAGCCGCACCGCTTCCTCCCGATGCTGAATCAGGCGCTGGCGCCACTCCCGGATGGTTTTTTCGTATTGGTTCCTCTCGTTTCGGACCAGCACGATTTCAAAGAGCCTCTCGCTGGCCTTGGCAATCTCGGCCAATCGGGGAAGGTCCGACTCCGGAAAGATGGTCTTGGAAATGAACTCGGGGAGGTCTTCTCGCCCCGAGTTTTCATAGGCGATCGATTGAAGGGAGATGAACCCCCCCGGTTTCAACCAATCATGGCATCGCTTGAAGAACTGACGATAGGCATCCACTTTTTTGGCTTCCGGGAGATCCGATTGGGCGAAATGCTCGAACGCTCCCACGGAAATGATCGCATCGTAGGCCTGTTCCGGGAGATGATCCTGCCAGCTTTCTAAGCGGACCGTGATCCGGGGCTCATTAAAACCGATGATGTGTTTGGCCTGTTTTTCGCTCAGGGTGAGTCCGACGGCCTGACCCACCCCGTGCGCCTGCACCAGTCGCTTCAGGAGGGAGCCCCAACCGCAGCCGACATCCAAGACGCGCCCGGCACGCTCGGCCCGGGACTGGAAGATATGATAATCGAGCTTTCGGGTCTGGGCCTGCTCCAGCGTGTCATTGCCCTCCCAGAGCGCGCAGGAGTAGGTGCAGGAGGAGTCGAGCCACAGCTGATAGAACTCATTGCCCACGTCGTAATGATGCTGAATCGCCTCGGCCGACGCGCCGAGATTCACCGATCCTTGATTCATCCCCGTGTGCCTCTCGTCAGGTTAAAACGTTATGCCCCCTGGAGATTCCCGCGCTCGAGACGCGGTTCCGAGGGAGCGGATCCGAGGCGCCCTGCGGCGGTATGGGAATCCTCCTCCGTCAGGTAGAGAGCGACCGCTTCGATCGTCGGGTAATCATAGAAGAGTGTGGGGGAAAGGGTCCGGCCCATCCAGGTGCCGAGGGCATCGGTGATCCCGATGGCGGCCGAGGAATCCAGGCCATAGCGGTCGAAGGGGGTTCTCGGATTCACCTCCTCCGCCTTAAGCCCAAGGAGATCCATTAATACGCAGGAGATCCATTTTTCGATCTCCTCTTTGCCTCTCACCGGCCTGGTATTTGGCATCGGAGCCCTTTGTGAAACCTTCGAACCTTGACCTCCCATCTCAAAATTCTCCTTTCCATCCATGAAAGATTCCCCGAAAGATTCCGCATCCTCACCGCCTCGGTCCGTCCCTGCTGCGCAAACCGCAACCGGGGCACCGTCACCCATCGGCAAAACGATTGCCCGAGCCTCCCGCACGCGCCTCGATGTTCTCGCTTGTCGGCGTCTTGACCTCCCAGACCCAACCCGCCTTCTCGAGAAGCGAGATTACCCATCCGCCCAAATCGACCTGCCACCACCTGAGCCCGAAAACCGCCGCGCTCGGAAAGGCATGGTGATTGTTATGCCAGGCTTCTCCGAGCGTGGGGAGGGCCAACAGGATGTTGTTTCGACTCCCATCATGGGTCTGGAACGCCACCGTCCCGAACCAATGCGTCAGGGAATTGACGCTGGCGGTGGCATGATAAGAGAAAAAAGAGCGGACGAGACCTCCCCACAGGAAGCCCGAACAAAATCCGGCCCAGCTCCCCGCCACAAGCCCACCCAGGAGGGCGGGGAGTAGGAACCCGAGAAACACCCAAACGAAATAAAGCCGGTTGATCTTCATGAGAAGAGGGTCGCGGAGCAAGTCCTTGCCGTAGACGAGGGAATTGGTGATCTCGTGATCGAAGGTCCAGCCGATGTGGGCATGCCACAGTCCCCGGAGTCCGCCGAGAGGTTGGGCGCCCTTGACATAGGGGGAATGAGGATCTCCGTCGCGGTCGCTGAATCGGTGGTGGCGCCGATGATTCGTGGCCCAGTAAATCGGCGGGCCTTGGGCGGCCATCGATCCCAGGATGACCAGGAGAGATCCGGTCCCAGGGCCCGCGCGAAACGCCCGGTGGGTCAGGTAGCGGTGAAACCCTAGAGAGATCCCCAGCATCGTCAACAGATACATCCCGAGCAGGGACCCGATCTCGATGCGGTCGACACCGCCTCGGGCCGCCATTGCAAATGCGGCGATCGAACCGAACAGTGGCACCAGGAGAATCAGAAGGGCATGGAGGCGCTGCGCGAATTTCAGCGTGCCCGCGGTCATCGACTCGGGGAGAGTCCCCAGGGCGGAATCGGTTTTTTTTGCGTTCATCTGGATCGGCATCGTTTCTGCTCCACCGAGTGCGCGGGAGCCGTCATTCTGTTGAATGGTTCAGCGCCGGCGCTTGCTGCCTTGGAGACAAGCGGGCCCGTGAATCGGCCACCCGGTCGAGCGTGTTACGCAGAAACCGCTCCCGGCACAGGCGGCGCTGAATCTTTCCGCTCGATGTCTTGGGAACGCCGCCGCTATGAACGAGGATGACCGAGGCTGCCTGAAGGCCATGGTCCCGGGCGACCGCCTGGCGGATTTGACCGACCACCCCTTCTGCGTCCAGGGTCTTGAGGGAACTGCGTTCGACCTCCTGTACGATCACCAACTGCTCCTCTCCTGCCAGGTCCACGCCGAAAGCCGCGCCGCAGAACGGCCGCAGCGCGGGATGGCTGTTCATCACGGTCCACTCGATGTCACCGGGCGCATGATTCTTCCCGCGGATGATGATCAGATCCTTGAGGCGGCCCACGATAAACAGGTTTCCGTCTTTAATAAATCCGAGGTCTCCCGTGCGCAGGAATGTCCGATCGCCCATGCCGTTCAGGCGGGCGTAAAAAGTCTCTTCGGTTTCGATCGGGCGGTTCCAGTATCCTCGGGCCAGGCTCGGACCCGAGACCCAGATCTCGCCGACCTGATCGTCCGAACAGCGCGCCTTGGACTCCGGGTCGACGATCGCGAGGGTCTGACCCATGCGCGTCCAACCGCAACCGACCACCTCCCGCTTATCTTCCTCGTTCCGGTCCGACACCGATTGGACCTGATTTTTCTCCAGGGCGGACCTGCTGACGGGGCAGACGGTCGGCGCAGCGCAGAGGGCGCCCCCGGTGACAAACAGGGTGGCCTCCGCCAATCCATAACAGGGGAAAAAGGCCTCCCGGCGGAAACCACATCCTTCAAAAGAAGAGGCAAACCGTTCCAGCACCTGCGCATTGACCGGTTCAGCCCCGCAAAAAGCGACCTTCCAACTGCGGAGGTCAAGACCGGCCCGCTGCTCCGGGGTGACGCGCTCAATACAGAGACTGTAGGCAAACGTCGGCCCTCCGCTCGTGGTGGCGCGGTATCGAGAGATGGCCTGCAGCCATCGAACGGGTCTTTGTACAAAGTCGAGCGCCGAAAGGAGCACGACCGGGAATCCGCCATAGATCGGCTCGAGCAATCCTCCGATGAGACCCATGTCGTGATAAGGGGGGAGCCAGATGACCCCTCGGCTCCGAGGGCTATGACCGAAGGCCTGATAGATCTGCTCCAGGTTGTGCATCAGGTTCCCGTGGCTCACCATGACCCCTTTCGGTGTGGCGGTCGAACCCGAGGTGTATTGGAGAAAGGCGATCGCGTTTTCTTCGAGGGCGATCTCCTTCCAGTCGGTCTCGTCCCGATCCGAGCTTTCCGGGGGAGAAGGCGGGTCCGTCGGGATCAGGGGCAAGGCCTCTAGCTGCGCGAGTCCGGAAAAGAGGCCCGAAAGCATCGGGACGAGCGAACGCACCGTCAGGACGGAGGATGCCTGCGCATCGGCCGCGATCCTCTGGAGCTGCGACAGCGCCTTAGGGGAGCGGTGCAGATAGTACGGAACCGCCACGACCCCCGCATAGAGGCAACCCAGGTAGGCAGAGACGATCTCCAGTCCAGGCGGATAGAGGAGTAAGACGCGGTCTCCCGGGAAATGCCGGTCACGCAGTTGAGCCGCGACGGCCTGGGATGTTCGATCCAGCTCTTTATAAGACAGCCTCCCTTTCTCGGCCATCTCCAGCCCGTGCTGTAGGAAGATAAAAGCCGTGTCGTCCGGCTGAAGGGCCGCCCGGTGTCTTAAAAGATGGACCAATGTCGGAAAGTTTTTCGGATCGCTTCCCGGTCTGGATCCCATTGAAGGGTCGGTCCTGCCGATGGACCGATGGGGGATCGGAATTTGATCCAGGGGGCTTGTGATGTCGGGGCATTCGCGAAAGGAGTCCATATTATTCATCCAAATTATTCATCCAACCTTACTCCCATCGGTCTTGAAGCGGTCCGGGACGGGATCGGGTGTCACGAAAGGCCGAACCGAAGCGACGGGGCCATGGCGCCGGAACGGGTGACGTGCGGGTCTCAATCCGAAACTCGAAGATTAGATTTCGACCCTAACGCTAAGCAAGAAGCCTGCCGGGAAAAATTTCCTCCCGGCGGCCCGGTTGTTAAATTCCACGAATCCCATCGGATTCATATAACACGGACGCAGGGTCCACTGCGAGGATAAAGTGTCCGTCTGCTTTATCGCCGGCTTTCCTCAGGAGATCGCACCGGGTGATTCGCGCCGGTCCGGGTCGGATGAACGGTCGGCCGGTCCGTATCTAAACAGGACCATCGCTGTATCCTCCGAGATACGCGGTCCGGACGGGTCTGCGAACTGGACCAGCGGGTCCCGGGATCTCTCCGGCCCCCCAGGAGATTCGAATCTCGCCCGTTCATTTTTCGGGCAGACCGCACATTTTTGTAGTGCCTTTAAAAAAAATGAATCGAGATCCTATCATGAAAAATGCGATCAATCAATGCTAGATATCTCATGTCATCAATGCTAGATCTCCCGTGTAAATTTCGTGTGAATTTTTTGGCGCTTAAGGGAGGAGGAGCGCACCCTTTTTGAGGACAAGTGGAAAAAAGGGATCTCCTCGCCGGGGAGCGGATGACCCAGGGGAAGGCGGGTCCGGGTCCTTCAGGTTTTTTCATGTCAGAGTTCATGGGCCGAATGAAGAGGGTCGTGAAGGGGGGATGCCGCCACCCGGGGCCGTTCGCGCAGGGAGCGGTGACGAACGGGTGCCGGCGCGAAAAACTAGATGCCGGTTACCAGGAAATAGCCCAGATTATAGTAGATATGCAGGACGATCGCAGGATAAACGCTTAAGGTGCGGTCCCGGAAATAGCCAAAAATCAGTGACGGAACGAAGACCGCCAACGCCCACGGCACGGAGTGATTCCAGAGGTGCGCCGCGGTAAACAGAACGGTCGTGATCAGGTTCGCGCGGGTCACGCCGTGCCAGTGGGCCCTGGCCCAATCGAACTGATACAGCTGTCCCTGCAGGATCCCCCGAAAGGCCAACTCTTCCAGGAGCGGCCATTCCAGGACCAAGGCCAAAAAATGGCGGGTCAAGAGTCCCTGGAGAGAAAGGGTTCGGCCCGGGATAAAGAGCCAGAGGACGAGCCAGAAGAGAGCGCCTCCCAGGAGCGCGGCAATAAACTCGGAATCCCAGAAGCCCTCCGGTGTCTCCCAGAGCTTGACTTTCATTCCCTCCTGGTCGTCCCAAATGGATGCCCCATCCTCTCCAGAACGGCAGAGGGGTCACCTCCAGGTGAGTCGGGACCGTTTTGGGGCCTCTGTTTTTTTGCCGTTTCGATATAGGTGATAAAGTCCAGATCCGAGATCTCGAAAACGGAGGCCGCGGGGACCCGGACCGTCAGGACGTCTCCCAACGCGGTTTCGATCTTTCCTCCCTTCTGTTCGATCGCGCCCCTCTGCACGGTCGTGGCCTCACCCCGGAGCCGGATCAAGACGTGGACGATCTCGTCCCCTCTTTGCTCGGAGAGGAGGTGTCGGACCTGAAGAATCAGTACGGGGTCGATTTTTCCGGCGTTCAAGGCCGAGGGGTCTCCGACCGGTCGAAATCCAAAGCCCGAAGCGATGAGGGAGAGCCAGAGTAGGACAGTCATGGCCGGGATCCTGTTCCTTGAGCCGCGGGCCCCGCGGGAGACCGGTTTGAGCGGCGGTTCCGGATTGAGGCACTCCAGGAATCGATCCGACCTGAGACCCTGAGCAAAGACTCGGGGCAGAGCTTACCGTTCTGTCGCATCGGCGATTCCCGATCCACTCCGAGCGTTCCAAAGGCTGAAAAGGGCGAGCCCGGCCCGAGCCTCATGTCCGGAGCGTGCTCAGAACGAGAGGAATTGGACCAGGGCGAACGAATCAGGAGGCCTGAGTATAACAAAAGGATCGTTTCTAAGTCCAGGTCGATGGTCCGGGAGGATCGATCCTTGATCGACAAGAGACTGAGCGTCGGATACCGGCCGCGTTCTACTCGATCGGATCCCCTGACCCTGCTCGGCCTCCGGTGCAGACGGACTCCGGGAGGCCCCGGCACTCGTCGAGATCTACCTAAGTGGACAGGGACCGGTCGACCCGGTTGATCTGGAAAGACACAATTCACAGAATTTGAGGATAACCCTGTGCATAACCCGGTTCGGAGACGAATTCTGGTGCGCCGGATCGGACCGCTAGCAAACTGCCTCAATCTTAGGCAGGAATCCGCCTTTAAAATCAAGGGACTGAGAAAAAAGGTCCTCGAGGTGGGGAGCGCCCGATGGGCCATTCCTGCCCATATCGAGGAAGGTGACCACCCTTTGTGACCACCTTTTGGAGGGAATACCAAATATGGTGGGTCGGTCCGCACCCCGGTATCGGCGGATCAAAAGGCGTGCCAATTCTCACGCCCGTCAGATGCAGCTGAGTAGGGGTTTCACGGATAGACCCGTCGAAATAAAACCACGGGCAAGAGACGACCCGGAGATCTGATTTTCGCGGATGCGTCGAGCGTCAACCCCCTGGCGAGCGGGGCGGTTTTTCCTGGCCCGACGACCTCTGGGTCGGACGATGATGATGGCTCGCCCATCGATCGGAGGTTCATGGGCTTGAATTCCTCGAAAGAGTTGGACTAGTATCTAAAACAATTATACTTATGTCGACCCTGTTTCTAAAGAGATCACTCGCGCGCAAGATGAACGTCGACTCTCCTCAATGGGACTACGGGTTAGCCGTGATCGGCAGCCTCCTCTTTCTCTTGGTGGCATTTTTCTCCCCGTTGCTCGTTCCGCCCGCCACGCTGTTTATCTTCCTGATTCCCGTGCTGCTCGTTTCTTCATTGGGCGGGATAGGCCCCGGAGTGGTTGCGACCCTGGTCACAGGAGTGGGGGCTTTCCTCTTCGCTCCCGGATGGGTACCCGGGCACTGGATGGTGCTGTCGCTCTACGTTGCGGAAGGAATCGGCATCTCGTTATTGGGAAGTGGTCTGAAAAACGCAAAACGGAGGCTCAAGCGCATCGAAGCGGACCGCGCCAATATCGAGGCGGCAACCCGGATGCATCTTATGGTTGAAAGCATCCAGGATTACGCCATTTTTATGTTGGATCCGGAAGGTCATGTTGCGACTTGGAACGAAGGTGCAAGAAAGATCAAAGGTTACAGCGCCCAGGAGATTATCGGTCAGTCCTTCTCGCTCTTCTATCCCGAAGAGGAAAAGAACTCGGGGAAACCGCAGTGGGGGCTGAAGGAGGCGACTCAGAAGGGGCGATTTGTCAGTGAGGGCTGGCGCATACGAAAGGATGGTTCGCGGTTTTGGGCCCATGTGGTGATCACGCGCCTGCAAAACCAAGAGGGAAAACTGATCGGATTTGTCAAGGTGACCCACGACCTCACGGAGCGCAAACTCTCGGAAGAGCTCAAGGCGCAGATCATCAAGACCGAAGAGGCGGGTCGCCTTCGATCGCAGCTTCTAGCGATTGCCTCTCATGAGCTTCGCACCCCGCTCAATGCGATCATCGGTTACAGCACGCTCCTCGATGACCCCCGGTTTGATGAGCAGGCGCAGAAGAGAAAGGAGATGATCGGCCGGATTCAGTTTAATGCCCGGCAGCTGCTGGATCTGGTCAATAATATCCTGGATCTGAGCAATATGCAGATCGGTTCAAAGGGCCGTATTGAGGAGCTTTTGGTCTCGGAAGTGCTCACTCGGGTCGTGGAAGGTCTCCGGCCGGCCGCGGATCGGAAAGGGTTGACCCTGTCCCTCCAGGAGCCATTGCCCGCCCGGAGGATCAGGTCGGATTCCGCGAACCTTCATCGACTCTTTACCAATCTCATCACAAACGCGATTGAATTTACGGACCGGGGCTCCGTGACGGTTCGGTTCATCGACCGGCCCGCGGAGCGGAGGATCTCCGTGGAGATTGTCGATACCGGAATCGGGATCTCGGAGATGGATCTTCCCCGTATTTTCGAGCCCTTCTATCAATGCGACCAGACCATGACCCGTCGATTCAGCGGAACCGGCCTCGGTCTTGCCATCGTCAAGGAGCTGCTCACCACTCTGATGGGGACCGTTCAGGTGGAGAGCCGGCTCGGATCGGGATCGACCTTCGCGGTCAGCCTCCCCTATGAACTGTGAGAGAGGGCCAGGCCATCTCCTTTGGCGATCGGTCCGGCTGGAGAAATGTCTACGGTGAACGAGGAAGGGCGATCGGCTCCTCACAAGCGGGAGGCCGTTAGGCCTGCGTGTGGCGGATGAGCTTCCCCTCGACGAGGTAGACCACCATTTCGGCCACGTTGGTCGCGTGATCCCCGATCCGTTCCAGGTACTTTGCAATGAAACTGAGACGTATGGCGCGGGTGACCGTGGCGGGATCGGCCATCATGTATGAGAGGAGCTCCCGAAAGATCTGATCGGTGAGATCATCGATCATCTGATCATCGCCGCAGACCCTGCGGGCGAGCTGGGCATCCTGGTTGACAAAGGCGTCGAGGGCCTCCTTGACCATCCTTTGGGCGTGTCCCGCCATCCGGGGGAGGTCGATGTAAGGTTTGAGCGGGGGCTCCCCGGCCAGCTCGATGGCGCGTTCGGAGATGTCTTCCGACAGATCGCTCATGCGCTCCAGATCGGTGGTGATCTTCATCGCCGTCGTGATGAAGCGCAGGTCGCGGGCCGCGGGTTGATAGAGTGCGAGGAGCCGGATACAAGTCTCGTCGATCTCCACGTCCATCGCATTGACGCGGTGGTCGTTGGCAATCGTCTGCCGGGCGAGATCCACATCCCGCTCCACGAGCGCCTTAACGGAATTGGCGATCTGTTCCTCCACCATCGCCCCCATGCGCAGGATCATTTCCTTAAGGCGTTTCAGTTCGTCGTCGAAGTGCCATTGCATTATCCGAATCTCCCCGTAATATAATCTTCTGTACGCTTCTCTCTGGGGTTCGTGAAGATCAGTGCCGTCTTGTCGTATTCGATCAGCTCCCCGAGCAGGAAAAAAGCCGTTCGATCCGAGACGCGGGCCGCCTGCTGCATATTATGGGTCACGATGACGATCGTGTAGCTCTGCTTCAGGTCGTAAATGAGTTCCTCCACCTTTCGAGCCGCGATCGGATCGAGCGCGGAGGTCGGCTCGTCAAGCAGGAGGACCTCCGGTTCGACGGCCAGCGCCCGGGCAATGCAGAGGCGCTGTTGTTGTCCCCCCGAGAGACTGGTCCCGGGTTGACCGAGTTTGTCCTTGACCTCGTCCCAGAGGGCGGCACGCAGGAGGCTCTGTTCCGCGGTCTGCGCCAGTTTTTGTTTGTTCCGCACCCCCATCAGCTTGAGTCCTGCCACCACGTTATCATAAATCGACATCATGGGAAAGGGATTCGCCTTTTGGAAGACCATGCCGATCCGGCGCCGGACCTCCACCGGGTCGACGGCGGGGCCATACAGGTCCCACCCCTGCCAGAGGCAGACCCCGGTGACCTTGGTCTCCGGGGTCACCTCGTGCATCCGATTCAGGCAGCGCACGAAGGTCGATTTCCCGCAACCCGACGGGCCGATAATGGCCGTCACCTGTTGGAAGGGAATCGCCATCGAAATGCCGTGGAGGGCCTCCACCTTTCCGAAATAGGCCTTTAAGTCCTCGACGCGAAAACCTTTCTGGGTGTCCGAGTTCATTTTGAGAATCTCATAATCAGACGGGAGACTAAATTGAGTCCGAGCACGATCGTGATCAGCACCAGTGCCCCGGCCCAGGCCTGGGCATGCCACTCGTCGAAGGGTGAGAGGGCATAGTTAAAGATCTGAAGAGGGAGGGCGGAAATCGGCTCGAAGACATTAAAGGACCAGAAGGGATTGCCGAAGGAGGTGAACAGCAGGGGCGCCGTCTCCCCCATGATCCGGGCGATCGCCAGGAGGATCCCGGTCAGAATCCCCCCCCGGACGGAACGGACCACCACGCGAAGGACCATTTTCCAGTATGGAATGCCGAGCGCGAGCGCCCCTTCTCGGAGGGTCGTGGGTACGCGCAGGATGAGCTCTTCCGTGGTCCGGGCGACCGTGGGGATCATCATCAGCCCTAGTGCAAATCCTCCGGCCGTTGCCGAGAAGTGCCGAAACGGGAGGACGAGAAGGGTATAGGCGAAGATCCCGTTGACGATCGACGGAATGCCGGAGAGGACATCGGCGAGGAATCGGATAAAATGTCCGAACCGGTGGGCTCCGAACTCCGCCAGGTAGATCCCGCCGAAGATCCCGAGCGGAAGGCCGACGACGGAGGCGAGGGCCACCAGGATCCCGCTCCCAACGATGGCGTTGGCCATCCCTCCCCCGCTCTCTCCGACCGGTCTCGGCAGTTCGGTTAGAAAAGCAAGGCTCAGCGCCGAGCCGCCGCGCGCCAATGCATCGAGCAGAATCGTGACGAGGGGGACGATCGAAGCCAGCAGGGCGAGGAGGCAGAGTCCTTGAGCGAGCCGGTTGATCGCCCTTTTTTTGAGGGCGATGTAACGATTCATGGGCCGGAACCTCCCTTGGCGGCGGCCCATCCGGATTTCCAGATCAGCCAACGGGCGGCCCCGTTGACCAACAGGGTGATCAGGAAGAGGATTAATCCGATCTCGATCAGGGCGGAAAGATAAAGGTTCGAATCGGCCTCCGAGAACTCATTCGCGAGGACCGCGGCAATGGTATAACCGGGCGCAAAGAGGGAGAGGGAGATCTGGGGACGATTGCCGACCACCATGGTGACCGCCATCGTTTCCCCCAATGCCCGGCCCAGCCCCAGTATGATCGCCCCCAGGATTCCCGAGCGGGCATGAGGGAAGAAGACCGCCTGAACCATTTCCCACCAACTCGCTCCGAGGGCCAGCGCCCCTTCTTTCAGCGGGACGGGGGTGCTCAAGAAAAGCTCGCGGGTCACCGACGTGATGATCGGCAGGATCATGATCGCCAAGATGAGACCCGCCGCCAGCATGCCGATCCCGTAAGCGGGTCCCTGAAAAAAGGGGAGGAAGCCGAGCGTCCTCTTAAGCGCGGGTTCCGCGGTCGATCGAAGCCAGGGCGCGAGGGCGAAAATGCCCCAGAGGCCAAAAATCACGCTCGGAATGGCGGCCAGCAGCTCGACGATAAAGGAGAGCGGGTCCCTCAGCCACCAGGGGGCAATCTCCGCGAGAAAGAGGGCCGTCCCCAGGCTGATCGGGACCGCAATCAACAGGGCGAGCAGCGAGGAGACCAGGGTTCCGTAGATGAAGGGGAGCGCGCCGAATTTCAGGTTGACCGGATCCCAACTGGTTTGGAAAAGAAATGAGAAGCCGAAACGGCGGATCGCCTCCCCGGCCCCGCGGGTCAGCTCGATGGCGCTCCCGAGAACGAACAGAGGGATGGAGAGCGCCGCCAGGAGGGTCGCTCGTTTGAAGATCAGGTCTCCGGAGATTCTTCTTCGAGGTTTCCGTCCGGAGAGGGCATTTACCTTGGCCAAAAGAGGTCCTCCTGGAAAGATTCCGACTCCGCAAAGGAGGAAGGGAGCCATCTCCTCGTTCCCCGTCAAAAGAGGAGCGTGAACTCGGAGTCATCCCGGCTTCTGTGGGGTGAGGAGCGGCTTTCCCTGATATTGAATCTCCTTGATTTTCTTTTCGGCGCGCTCGATCACCTCGGGAGGGAGCGGTCCATAGAGGAGCTCGGGAGCGAACTTCTGCCCTTGATGTTCAGCCCACCAGAGAAAGTCTGCCATGGCACGACCCTTTTTTTCATCCGGCTGATCCTTGTAAATGAGCAGATAGGTGAACCCGGCAATCGGGTAGGCCTTTTTCCCGGGGGGATTGACCAGGGAGACGCGTAGATCCGCAGGCATATTCGCGGAAGCGCCCGCAGCGGCCGCGCTGATTCCCTCGATCGTCGGCGTAATGAACTCTCCCTCCTTGTTTTGAAGTGAAACCACGGGGAGCTGATTCTTCCTCGCATAGGCGAGCTCGACGTATCCGAGAGCGCCAGGGGTATTTTTGACCTGACCGGTGACCCCTTCGTTCCCTTTTCCCCCCAGACCGACCGGCCAATTCACGGAAGTCCCCTTGCCGATCTTTTGAGCCCATTGCGGGCTCACCGAGCTTAGATAATCGGTGAAGATATAAGATGTTCCGCTCCCGTCCGAGCGATGCACGACGAGGAGTTCCTGATCCGGAAGCTTGATCCCGGGATTGAGAGAGGCCAGCTTGGGATCGTTCCATTTTGTGATCGTGCCGAGAAAGACTTGAGAAACGACTTCCGGGGTCAGCTTCAATTCCGGGGGTGTCCCCGGGAGATTGTAGGTGATCACCACGGCCCCCAGGACCGTCGGAATATGGAGCACTGGCCCGGGTGCGTTTTTCATCTGCTCTTCGTTCATCGGGGCATCGGAGGCACCGAAATCGACCGTCCGCTCGGTTAACTGGCGGATCCCTCCTCCCGAGCCGATCGACTGATAGTTGAACTTGAACTCGGGATGGAGTTTGGAGTATTCGTCAAACCATTTTGAATAAAGGGGATAGGGGAAGGTCGCCCCGGCCCCGTTGATCATCTCGGCGGCCGGTGAAGCCGTGGCCCAGCCGACGACCAGCGCCACGGCGATTAATATTTTTTTCATCCGACTTGTTGGGCCAGAGCCGGGTCAATGAGACCGGAAACTGGCGCTCCTCCTATTTGGGTGATCCGTTCGCGGTTGGGTTGCAAACCCGTGATCTCCCCGCGGGAATTGCCGGAGGCGCCAAAGAGGAGCGGGTCACGAGGTGAGAGCGGTCTTTATCATCTCTCCCGATCGCGACGCCAAGCCTGCTCTCTGGCGCATCCTGCCTTAACGATCTTACGTGATCCTCTCTTTAGAGAGCAAATTGTCCTACGGAAGGTAGAAGCGGAACGAGGCCATCACGATATTGTCCCGGCCGGCCAGGTTTGCGCCACCGGCACCGGACCAGAGTTGCCGCTCGACCCAGGAGTAGGACCCGCCGACGGCCGCCTTTCCTTGCTTTCCGTCAAAGAACCGATACCAGAATCCGGGCTGGATCTGGGAGAGGGTCCGGTTCCCGACGCAGACACCGGTGAAGGTCGTCGTATTCGGGGCGTTGCAGACGCCGTTCACGACGGCGCTCGGAGCGCCGTAGCCTGAGCTTCCGCTAAACGTTCGGGCATAATACTCCAGGCCGTAGTAGGTATAGACATCCCAGGCGGAGGTGGGATGAAACTCCAGTCCGACCAAGAATTGATCGGCCTGAATCGGTCGAATCGTGCCGTCGGAGCGGACCATGATATCCGGACCCTGTCCCGATCCGTAGCGCCCGATCCCCGCACCGGTCAGCCCCTCGGCGACCAATGTGAGATTCGGAAGGACGGGAAGCAAGGCCCCGAGTCCGACTCCTCCCCCGAAGGAGATGTGCGTTCCATTGGTGGCCAGCCGATCGCGAAATGCCCGGCCGAGCGCCTTGACCTCCCAATGTCCCCATCCAGGTTCGAGGACCGCCTTGGCGAGGACATCGGGGGCGATATTTGCCGACACGGTGCCCGCGTTGATTAAACTCGTGGGGCCCAGCGCATTGTTGCTCCCTTCAAGGCCCTCCGGTGGCGCTCCGCCTACGGACGGGAGGACCACACCCGCCGTGCTGGTCTCCGGGTTTTCAAGCGAAATCGCCGCGAGAATACCGTGGCCATAGTCCTGGGTCAGCCGTAACTCCCACTGACGCGCCCAGTTGTAACCGACCATATATTGCGATTCGATCGTGAGGGGGATGAACTCGGTGCGAGGAGCCAGGCCGGTGCGGTTGGTCGTCAAAAGGCTCCAACCCTGACCGAGCATGATGGAAAAACCGTTGGAAAATAAGGTGTTGGACCACAGTTGGCGTATTCGAAGGTTCCAGCTGTTGCTTTCGGTCTCATTGGCCGTGGTCGCAGCACCCAGGAAATCGGTCTCGATGTAGCCGGAGATCTTCGTCGTGTTGAATGCGGACTCGGCCAGCAGAGAGACGCGGGTCTGGCGGGCCGTTCCCCGAAACTCGCTCAGTCTCGAATTGGCGGTACCGTTGATCGGAACCCCTTGAAAAGTGCTCCCCGTATCCGCGTTTTCGTTTGCGGATCGGTAGATGCCGGTCGCTTCGAAGAAGCCTCCCGGCGAGAGGTCGACGTTCTTGAATCGGATCTTTTCGTATCCGGATCCTGCGATGAGCTCACCCGTGGTGGGGTCTTCGGCATGGGCCGCAGCCGCGAAGGACCAAATTCCAGACACAAAAACCAAGAGCGCGAAGAGCCGGTCGAGGTACCGCACCCCTCTTTGAAAGACAGAACTGTTCATCCAGAGCCTCCATTGGTTTCGTTTGAATTCGGTTTGTACTTCTGCACGACTGTTTTCGTCGGTTTCTTTCATTTCCCCGGACCTTGAACATCGGGGAGCGTGATCGGCGATATCCCCGTCGGCTCGGCATAACAAGCGTTCGTTTTCGCCCTACTCCTTGGCTCCTTGACTGTTTTTTGATAAAGAGGCCTCGGCAGAGGCCCCCCTTTGAGGGGCTCTTGGCGGGCGCGGTGATAGTGCCCCTCGAAGATCATCGGGCGATTATCAAAATGTTAAATCCATGTTAAATCTTTTGGGCCATGCTGAGTGCAGAGGCGCTCTCTCCATAACAGCGCATGAGGGCCGTACTAGCGGCGCTCAGGGCCGTCGAGAGGCTGGCCGGTCCGAGGATCGAGAAAGAGCGGGCCGGGATGGGACGTTGAGGCGAAATCGAAGAGATGGTCGATCTTTCCCGACTTCTGGTCGAAAGACTGATCGCCGATTTCCCCCACGCGCCAATTATCCTCGATAAATCGAAGAATCGACGTCTGATCGGTCACGCTATGGTCAACGAAATTGACCTTCGCGAACGGAGAGATCAGGATGAGGGGCAGCCTTGGTCCATAGCCGCACCGGCCCGGATAACTTTCCGGAGAGGGGACGCCGCACCGGCCCGGGCCGCTCAAAAGGTCGTACGCGGGAAGGCTCGAGGCGTTCATGATCGGCCCGAGCGCATGGTCGTACCAGCCGTCGGAATCATCATAGGTGATTAGAATGGCCATCTCTTTCCAAGGGGACAATTTTTGCAAACGGTTCACGGTCTCAACGACAAACCGTTGTTCGGCCAGGGGATCCGAATAGCCGGCATGTCCGTCCTGGTAGGCGGGCGCTTTTAAGAAGCTGACCGCAGGGAGGTTATTTGCGCTCACGGCGTTCCAGAAGTCGTCTAAATCATATTGGTGATGGGCGGAATCGCTCTTCCCGACGGCTGCCGCGGAGGCGGGGGGGAGATGATGAGGATTGGCGGTCGAGCGGTAATATTGGAAGGGCTCATGATGCGGGAGGTAATCCCTCTTTTTGGGGCCGTTGCTTCCCGGATGGGAAGCGTCGCAGATCGCCTGGCCCGAATCCGTCCTCCCGCTGGGGCGAAAGCCCCCCTGGAACCATCCCCAGGTGATCCCCTTCTGATTGAGGAGGACCCCGATATTCATCCCGTCCATCACGATTCCCCCCGGTTTTGAGCAGTCGTCCAGAGAAGGTTGTACGTCCCCCATGACCGTTCCTCCGGTGACGCCCCCCGGCAGGTCGGGGGGCGTGGCCCCATGGGTCTGTCCGGAGACGAGATTAAGGGCGCCCAGGGTCGAGGGCCCGAAGGTGGTCTCATAAAAATTGTCGCTCATCGCGAAGTGCTGGGCGTAGTTCCAGAGGGCGGTGACGGTGTTTCCATCAAAGTAGCCCATGACCTCTTTGGGATCGCAGCCGGGGGCACTTGAGCCGGTCGACTCGACAAACCGGTCCATGAGGCCTGCGTCGAAGGCCCGCTGTTCCGCCGCGTAGGCATGTTCCTGATCGCACGTCGCCGCCTGGCTCCGGCCGAGGCGAAAAGGGGCCGCTGAGTTTGGGTTATGGGTGAGGAGTCCTTCGGTCAGGCCGTTGATGGAGGGCGTACCGGGCCGCGGAATAAATCGGGGCTCTCCGGGGGGATTGGCGGCGATGGGATAGGTCGCGAAGTAGTGATCGAAGGAGACATTTTCCTGGAAGATGATCACCAGGTGGTGGATCGGGGTTTCGGTATCCTTCGGCGCCGTGGCGAAATCGGCGGCCCCCGCCCTCGCGCAAAGCGCCCAGAGCAGAACGAGGCTCACGATCCCGCCCTGCGGAAGGGGCCGGCTGAACTGCTCCGGGTTCCGGGATCGATGCAACGATAGAATCCTCCAGTTTTATGATGACAAGGAGGGGCCCGATCAGGATGGGGAGGACGGGAATAAGGCCCATCCGCTTTCCCGCGCATCAGGATGAGAGTGCAATCCGAACGCAATCAGCAGCCTGAAAGCCTCACTCGGCGTTCCCGCTGGGACCCAGCCTCCCGGGGCCACTCTACCGTTCTTGGGTCTGATTTTCAACTGAATTCGAGGGGGTCATCGCGCGAAGGAACCAGAAAGGTGTTTGGAAAGGGGGAGGCCTTGAGCCGCTACGCGTCTCTCAATTGAGAACGGGGTACCGCGAGTCGATGCTCCAGGGGGAAGAAACCCCCTGCTTCTGGAGGCTTCCCTGGATGCGGGCCTCTGTGCCCCAATCGTTCCAGGTGATGCCTCTCGCCACCAGAACCCCCAAGGCAGACGATTTGTCCTGGGCGAGGGCTTCAAGGATCTCACTCGAAAAATTCACCGGATCGAGGTTCCGATAAACCTCGTCGAGCACCTTCCGGTAAGATTCGGTCCCGATGGCATCCGCGAGGGGCTCAAATCGGTCGAAGAGTTTGGGAGAGATGGCCCGGATTTTCAGCAGAAGGCGCTCCGCCCGGAGCGTGAAGACCATCGTGTTCCAGAGGCCTCCTTCGAGGATGAGCTGCTCGGCGAGGGGCGGGTTTGGCTTTTCGATGAACCGCGACACCCCCATTCCCCGGGAGGACGGAGAACCGATCTTCTCGTGATTCGGGAGGATGTAGCCGTACTCCGATTCAGGTCCGTCGGGCTCCACGCCGAGGATCACCAACCGATGGGGTTCTTCCTCGACGAGGCGACAGGCGTCGCCGACATATCTCATGAAGAGATCTCCTTCGACTATGAAATGATCTGCCGGGAAGACCGCCACCGTCGATTCCGGATAACGATGGCGCACATGCAGCAGGGGAAGGAGGAGGCCCGGAGCCGTCTCTTTATTTTCAGGTTGGACGACGACCGTTTCCTGGGGCCTCTGCGAAAGCTGCTCGACGACCTCCGGGAACCTCAGGTGCCCTTGGCCCACCACCACGAAGATTCGATCCCTCGGAATCAGAAGCTCGGCCCGACGAAAGGTTTGCTCCAGCATCGAACCGACACCGGTAAAATTGACATACTGTTTCGGGAGGCGATCTCCCCTGAGTCGACGGATCAGAGGTTGGAGTCTCTTCCCCTCCCCCCCGGCCAGGATAATTGCGCATCGATTTTCTGGAGGGTTGCCTCCGTTCATACCCCCGTCTGCTCCATTTTTAGGCGAGTATCCCGAGATTAGTCTATTCCTGTTGCGGTTCCTTCAACCTGAGGTTACCGCATCGTAAATTTTTGCCCTTCGTTTCTCAATCCATTCAGGATCCGGGATCTGTCCGGAGGCAAAGGCCTGATCCCCATTCGAGGTCGTCGGCGTCCGGCGCAAATCCTTGTCGGAGGTCGACGGCAATCCTCCCGGGAATCGGAACCTCTAAACTCCCTGCAGCGTGCATGTGCATATCGGAGTAGGAATTGGGTCACAGACGGCCCGAGTCGGACCTAAAGGAGGCGGGTGGTGCGATGTCCCTCCACAGATCTGCGGAGGGCCCGAACCCAACTTCGGAGGAGCCTTTAATTCGATCTTTGTAAGAGGTCTGTCGGGAGACGATCAGCCGATCGCCCGGGCGACCTCTTTGCGGATCTCCTTTAGCAGGCTGGGCTTAATCTTTTTGCCCGTGTTGTTTTTGGTCTTGTCACGAATGGTTCCCACCTCCCCTCTTGAGTCTGACGAAACTAGTTTACCAGATTTTGGGGATTGCCGCCCTGAAAGGGCCATGAGTCATGCCACCCTGGATTTTGCCTTGACCTTGTTCTTGATGAGCTGCCCGACCTGGGCGGGACGCCGTGTCTCCAGCTCTCTCCACTCCAATCCGATCCCTGGACGGGGTGTGGGTCGGGAAAGGCTCAAGACCCAGGCCGCCATGAAATTGACGACCGCCACGACCGTCATGATCGGTAGCGCGTAGTCTAGATAGGCTTCATACATCCGCTTCTCCTTACGTATCGTGTCGGGACTTGCCCCTTCGTCTCACCCAGGACTCGGGCAGAAGATGAGGCCTTCTTTTTTCGTCATCTCCTTGACGCTCTTAATTATTCCAAGGGGAGGCAACATCCGGGTAAACTCCCTGTTAAATCCTCGTAAAACCTCGAAAAGCAAGAAAAAACCTCCATTTTGGGAGGAGGCTGAGCCAATCAGGCGTCCCCGGGGGGGCCGATCAACCTAGATGAGCCTTGCAGGGAGAGCCGGTTGAAGGGGAAGGCGACGCCTTATCCGCAAACGGCACGTTTTTCTCCTGAGGCATTTCGGGCGCAACCTGGAGGAAGGTGCTCTTTGAGGGGCAATCCGCCACGCCGGGGTATTTGAGGCTTCGGGCGGACCGTTCTATGAAGGTTCTTCTTCGACGAGTTTATATCCGAAGGACATGACCGTCACGATCGCCTTGGCGAGCAGGGGGATCTTTTCGCGAAGGCGACGGATATGGACGTCGACGGTTCGGGTGGAGACGTTCGAATCATAACCCCATACGGTTTCTAACAGGGTTTCCCGGGTCAAGACCCTTCCCTTGCTCTTGAGCAGCCGGGTGAGCAGTCCGAACTCTTTTGCGGTCAGATGGATCTCCTGTCCATTCACGCGGACGTCATGGCGCGACTCGTCGACCACCAGCGACCCATAAGTGTAAATGGTGGAGCTCAAGCCTCGGTCAGGGCGTTCGCTTCGACGAAACAACGCCTTGACCCGGGCCACCAGCTCCTTCGGACTGAAAGGCTTTGTGACATAATCGTCTGCTCCGAGCTCCAGGCCGATCACTTTATCGGATTCTTCTCCCCGGGCCGTCAGCATGAGAATCGGAAGGGCGGCCGTTCGAGTGCTCCCTCTGAGGGTCTTACAGATCTCGAGGCCGCCCATCTCCGGAAGCATGAGATCCAGGACGAGAAGATCCGGCGGGATCTCTTTGATCCTCTTTAATCCTTCCATCCCATCCGAAGCAACCCCGACCGTGTAGCCTTCGCGGACGAGATAGTGGTTCACGAGATTGGCGATGTCTTGATCGTCCTCAATGATGAGGATCTTCTTCGGCATAGTGAGGTTTACCCTGCTCCTTCTGTCCCAGCGTCGATCAGGTTAAGTTCCTCTTGTTAACTCCTGATTATGAAAATGTTACAGGAACGTAATATTTCGTCGGCCCCTCGAAAGAACCCGTCTTCGGTTGCTGGATCAAGGCTCAACAGGGTCGAACAGGGGGGAGGATGGGCTTGAGGGGCCCGCTTCGGATCAAAGAGACTCTGATCCGATCGAAGCCGCCATCTGGATCAAGAGGACGGGCCTGTTGCTCTTTTTACTCGGGCGGCACCTCCAAGGAAGCCGGGAGAAAAGGAGTCTTTTTACAAACAGAAAAGAAGGAGGCGGCGCCGCCGCGCCGCCTCCCTTCGGAGGTGGGAGTTCTCGCTTTTGCTTTAGGGCTGGCCGGTGGTGGGGTCAAGCAACAGCGGATTCACCGGCGGATCGTCGAAGTCAAACAATCCGTTGAGCCGCCCTGCGGTGGCATCTGCAGAGCCGTTGCCGATCTGTCCCAAACTCCAGTTCTCTTCAATGAATCTCACGATCGACGCGAAATCCGTGACCCGGTGATCGACGTAATTTCGCTTTGCATACTGAGAAATCAGGAGCAGAGGCAGGCGCGGACCGAATCCGCATCGGCCATTTTGAATCGTACCGGTCGCATCGAGCGGCTTCGCCGTGCCGCAGTTTCCGGGGCCGACGAGCTGGTCGTCAGCGACATTGGATTGCCGGACGATCGGACCCATCTGATGATCGTAAAAGCCGTCGGAGTCATCGTAGGTGATGATCACGGCGGTGTGCGCCCAATCCGGCGATTTCTCGATGGCATTAATCGTATTGACGATGAATTGCTGCTCATCGAGCGGATCCGAATAGCCGGCATGACCGTCCTGGTAGGCTGCGGCCTTGACGTAGCTCACGGCCGGGAGGTTGTTATTCGCCAGCGCGGTGAAGAAGGTGCTCAGATCATATTGGTGATTCGCCTGATCGGTCTGGCCGATCGCCGCCGGGGAGGAGGGGGGGAGGTGGTTCGGATTGATGGTGCTGGCATAGTACTGAAACCAGGCATGGTGGGGGATGTAATCCACCGCGCTTAACCCCGTAATCCCGGTGTGACTGGCGGCACAATTGGCAAATCCCCCCATGAAGGCACCCCACGTCACGCCCGCCGTATTCAGGAGGTCTCCGATATTCTTTCCAACGGTCATTCTGACCTGGGTTCTCTTCGGGTTGGAACAGATGTCGCCGAAGGGATCGGGATCGCCGATCACGGCGCCGAAGGGGAGACCGCCGGCGATGTCCCCCGCCGGAGAGCCGCTCTCGACCGTCGCGCCAAAGGTGTTGCCCGAAATGACGTTCAGGGCGCCCGGGGTGGAGGGGCCGAAGGTCGTTCCAAAGAAGTTATCGCTCATGGCGAAGTGCTGGGCATAATTCCACATCGCCGTGACCGTGTTGCCGTCGAAGTATCCCATGACCGAGTACGGGCCGAGCACCGGATCGACGCAACCGGTCTGTTGAATGAACTGGTCCATCAAACCACTATGAAAAGCGGCCTGCTCCGCCCCGTAATTATGGTCCTGGTCGCAGCTATTGGGCGTGCTCCGATCAATCCGAAAAGGGTTGGCCAGATTGGGGTTATGATCCAAGAGGCCCGACGTGATCAGAGTATTGGCGCGGGGGGTGTCTTCCCTGGGAGGACCGAACAGCACGGAACCGTCGTTGTTCGGTTTCGCATGGGGGTAGGTTCCGAAGTAGTGGTCAAAAGAGACGTTTTCTTGAAAAATGACGACGAGGTGCTTGATCGGCGTGGTCGTTGGAACCGGTTTCGCACTTGAAGAATTTGCAGTTGTGTTTTGGGCCAGCGCTACACTCGGGAGAGCAGCCGCGAGGGAGATCGCGACGGCTCCGGCCACCGAGCGAAGGCGCCTTCGATGTTTCTGGCTTTTCATTGTGCCTTCTCCTTCTTATCGGGTTTTGGGGTGAGCTTTAGAAAACAGCCCCTGTCCGTCGTCGGATCGAAGATCACCAATTCCGCGATCACGACGGTACATTTATACGTCGATCCTATGAACGTCCTATGAAAAAGAGATCAATGATTTGTTAAATCGGGGCAGGAAGATCATCTCTGTCGGAAGGCCGTCCCTTGGGGCGATCTTGACACGGGGCTCAGGATCAGACTCGAAAATCCGAAGGAAGGACAGAGCGCCAACAGCGGTCCACCGTTGGCGCTCTCGTTTTTCCGTTTGAAAAGGAGAGGGATCCGGATCAAGTACTGGTGCATCCGACCTATTCTTGCTCGTGTTTCCTGACCGAAACGAGGAGCAGGGTCACCAGGGCCGTACCCATCAGAAGCGTGCTTGAGGGACTCGGAACCGGTGCCAGGTCTCCTTTCACTGAACCTTCGAAGGCGCTGCCGCTGCTGAAGGTTGAGGTCGTATAACCGGGAGTGATATTAAAGGTCAGATCGACCAATCCCCCATATTGAGAGGCAAAGTACGGAGCCAAAGAGCCTCCCGTCACGAGGAAGGTCGCGGTTCCAAGCCCGAGGTTGCTGCCTACAATTCCGGTGAGGGAGAGACCGTCAAATGTGCCGGTAAGCAAGGTCGTTCCTCCATCGGCCAAGACGAGGTCTGGAAAGCCGGTGTGAAGAGACCCGAAGTTCCCCGTGACCGTAAAAGGATTTGAAAAGGAGTTGATGAGCTGAGCCTGGTAATCCAGGGTCCCGTTCGCGAAAGGAGTGGTGGTCACCCCGTCATAGGTAATCCCGAGGGCCCTCGCGCTGACTCCGAGGTATCCCGTTGTGCCTGAGAATTGGACCCCTTGAGTCGGCGTAAACAGATTTAAGCCGCTTCCTTGAGAAGAATCAAACGAGATATCGGGAAGACCGAGGGTGATGGCAATCGATTTCCCGCTGCTACCCAGCAATATCAGAAACGCGATTAAAATGGCTACCGGTCTGAACTTCATGCGTCACCTCTTGTCACGGATAAGAAATGTTTGTTTTCAATCCTCCAAATTTATTCACGGATGCGGATGAAGTTCTCAATCGTATTTGCTTAGCCTGATAACATGGTACCCTTTGGAGGTTAAGGCCGTTTTGTTATCGTTTGAATAAGATTACATAAAAATCTTGTTAAATCTGCTCGGGCGATGCCAGACCCGCCTGAAAGGGATAACCTGTTGACCAAATTTTATCCTGAATGCTTTCCCGGTTGACTCCGGTTGAGGTTTTGGGTAGCTTGGCGGGGTGGCGCGGCCGAGGTACGCCAAGACCATGCGGGAGTTTCGACAGCAGTTCAATTCACCTACGGCTTGTCTTGAATACCTCGTCCAATGCCGCTGGCCCGAGGGCTTCGTTTGCCCCAAATGCTCAGGCAAGAAGGGCTGGCTCAACTCGAAGCGCTACGTGTTTGAATGCGGTGACTGCGGCAAGCAGACTTCGCCCACTGCGGGGACGATTCTGTATCGCTCCAAAGTATCGCTTCAGGACTGGTTTATTGCGCCGTACCATGTGGCGACCTATACACCTGGTCAAAGCGCCTTACAGCTTCAGCGCCAGCTCGGATTTCGGAGCCATGACACTGCCTGGTACCTGCTTCACCGCCTGCGAAAAGGAATGGTCAACGACGCGAGGTCGAAAATCTCCGGCCTCGTTGAGGTCGATGAAACGATCATCGGAGGACCGGAAAAAGGCAAGCGAGGACGCGAAGCTGGCAATAAGAGCCTCGTTGTGGGTGCCGTCGAGGTGCTCGTCTACCAGGATAAGTCGGGCAAGAGATCTGAACGCGCGGGACGGCTCCGGCTCGCCCTCATTCCCGATGCCACCGAAGACAGCCTGGGCGAGTTTTTGACGGGCAACGTCATGCCCCAGAGTCGCATTCGGACAGACGGGTGGAAGGGATATTCCGACGCGGCTCTTGAAGATTTCATCCACCGCGTTCGGATCGTGGGATCAGCCCAGCGCGCCCACAAACGCTTCCCGCATATTCACCGCGTCTTCAGCAACCTGAAGACCTGGCTCAACGGAACTCATCATGGTGTGGATCCTAAATATCTCCCGAGTTATCTGGACGAGTTTGTTTTCAGGTTCAACCGGCGAGGGCCGCCGATGGCTGCTTTTCAAACCCTCTTGGGCGTCTCCACCCAGAAATCCCCCTTGCTGATGAGCAAACCGCGCTAACCGGAGTCAACCGGGAAAGAATTTTATCCTGCTTCATTCCAGGCGCAGGCATTCCAGGGGAGTATATTTATCGAACACGCGCTTTCTTTTTGGCCTTCCCTTTCTGGAAGGCTCGATTTCGAAGCGATGAACGAGATTCAAGGGGCGGTCGACACTGTTGCTGGCGCTGGAATCACCCCGATTCAGATATTTAACATTGATCCGCAGCTATTGATCGGAAGAGATCCAAGAAACCTGGGTTTCCAAATCAGCGACCGGGTTGACACCACATCCACTCCGCTGCAAAGCGTGGCGGCACATCAAGCCCAGGATGTGGTTTTTAAGACACAAACCGGGGATATCAGCGGCCTCCGATTCTGTGAGGGGCGAAATCTAACCAACACGAAAAAGGTGCCGAATTCAGCCTGAAGGCAGCTCCCGAATCCAGCGACCAGGCCTTTAGGTTCGAAAAGAACGACGCCGAAGCTGCTGGCGGCCCGATGCGATTCGTAACCGGCTTTTAGAAAATCTGCGCCTCGGCGGCAGCGGTTTAAGCGCGCTCCTCGGTCAGTCTGCGGCGGCGGGTCTCTTTATACTGCCAAGGGCGTCTGGAACAGGCCCCGACAATGCGACCTCCATCGGAACCTCTCGAGCTCAGCGCTTTCCAGGAGAGAATGGCCGGCTTTCCCAGAGGGGGTCTCTCCGTTGAACGCGCGATGGACTCGGTGGCCATTGTAATAATTCTTGAACTGCTCAAGCTTTCTTGGAAGATCTCTGCCGTCCCAGAACAGAACCTGATCCAAATATTCGCGCTGGATTGTTCCGATCAGCCGCTCGACGAAGGGACGGGAGATGGGCACATAAGGGACGGTCTTGATTTCCTCCACCTCAAGGATCCGCAGGTTCGCTTGCCACTGAGAAAAGGGGAACAGAGGATCATGATCCGAACTGAGATAGGTCGGGACTCCCATACGGTAGATGGCTCGATTAGACATGCGGCAGACGGCGACTCCATCGATCGCCCCGGCCTGGACCGCGAACCCGATGATCCTGCGGGTGTATTGGTCCATGATCACCATCACCCAGTGGCTCTTCAATCGCATCAATTCGCATCGAAACAGATCGATGCTCCAGAGGCTGTCCCGCATATGGCCAATAAACGTCAGCCATGAAGGCCCATGACCTCCACCAGCCGGACCGTGGTGCTTGGCGAGGACCCTGCGCACCAGAAGCGTTTTCGCTCCCCCCGGCCGCAAGAGCCGAGCCACAGTAGAGATAAGGTGCACGATGAGCAGGAGTAGGTTTTTCATAATGCGGCCAGGGTGCCGCATCCTGCAGGAGTTGGCGAGCCAAGCTCGGTGCTTTTTTTACGGCAATTAGCAATTCGCCCCCCACACGGTTTTCCTTCTTAGCTTAGAGAAGGACAGGAGAAGCGGAAGGGGATGCGCGGGACCCGGCGTCTATTATTTTTCTGTTTTATCAATAGGACAAAAAGATCATCCCATGTCTAAAAGGATTTTAATCATAGATGATGATTCGGACAGCGGCACGATTCTGACTTGTATCCTGGAAGACGGCGGATATGAAGTCGGAGTTGCAAAAAGACGGCGCTCAGATCGAGGATCACCCCCGGATTTGGTTCTTCTGGATGTCATGATGCCGGGAAAGAATGGCTTTGATGTCTGCGAGTCGGTCAAGAGCAACGCCGAAATGAGTCAGATTATCATTATCATGATCAGCGCCAAATCGGACCCGATTTCTCAAGAGCAAGCGTCGAGTCTTGGAGCGAGTGATTATATCATCAAGCCGGTCAACCCTTCCGAGGTTTTACGCCGCGTGAGAAAATTTTTATAGAGAGGCGGTCCTGTCCCTCCGCCGATGCCGCGTTCGCATCCTCAGGGAGGCTTTCACAGGGTATAGGGGAGGAAGATCATGAAGGTCGATCCTTTCCCGTAAACACTTTCGACCTCCACGGAACCTTGCAGCAGCCTCGCCATGTTTTTCACAATGGCCAATCCCAGGCCGGTTCCCGAGATATTCCTCATCCCGGGACCTTCCACCCTGTAGAACTCATTGAAGAGATGGGTGAGATTCGCCTTCTGAATCCCAATGCCGGTATCGACCACGTCCACCCGGACCCGGCTTTGCAGGGGGAGATCCTTGGCGAGAACCTGGATCGAACCTTTCTGGGTATACTTCACCGCGTTTGAGAAGAGGTTTAAAAAGATCTCCTTGAGCTTGGCCGGATCACTCTTGATCAGGGGGAGATCCCGATCGATCTTCAAGAGAAATTTAATCGGTTTTTCCGCGCTCAGCGAGCGCGCGTCCTTCAGCGCCTCCTGCAAAAGCGCGCCGAGATCGATCTCTTCCACGGCGACGACCATCTTGACCGCCTCTAATTTGGAGAGGGTCAGGAGATCATTGATCATTTGGCCCAGCTCTTTTGCATTCACATGCGTTCGGGAAAGCGCCTCTTTGGCCTTCCCCGGGAGACGTCCGTAGCGCTCTTGCAAAAGGAGTCCCGTATATCCGACGATGACATTGAGCGGCGTTTTCAGCTCGTGGGAGACCTGGCTGAGAATGGTGGTCCTCACCCGTTCTTTCTCTTTTTGTACGGCCAGATCCGTTTGCAGTCTTCGTTCGCGCCGTCTGAAGTCGGTGATCTCATGGGCCACCAGGATCCCCTGGGCAATCTTTCTCTTCTTGTTGTAGAGAAACCCGCCTGACAGGCCCAAATGAACGTCGCTCTTCTCCCCGGGACGTCGAATAATGTACTCTACGGAGGAGAAAGTTTCTCCCCGGAGCGTCCGGGCCAGGGGAAGCTGATGGAGAGAGGGGATCGCGCCGCTCCCGGTGCGGATATTCAATAAAACCGGGTCGTCATAAAGCCCGCGAATCGCCTCCTCTTTGTCATGAATGCCGAGAAGCGCCCTTCCTTTTGGATTCACCACGATAGCCCGGCCGTTCCGATCGATCACGTAGATCCCGTCTTCAAGGTTCTCCGAGAACTCCTGAATGGCCTCCGCTCTTGTCTTCTTGAGCGATGTCTTCTTTGAGGCCAACGCGAGATAATGGGTGAAGAGCTCAAGGTCTTCGACGTCGGTTTCGCTGAAAAATGATGGAACTCCCGCTTTCCCGATGGCGAGCGCCCCGAAGCTCTGATTCCCCCAACGGATGGGGGTGGAGATAAGGGAGGAGGTTTTGGGATCCCACCCCCTCTGTTCGGCGGTCTTTTTCTCGGAGTGGGGCGGCCCATGATGGACGAGGGGGAACTTCTTTCCTCGGGAAAAGAGTATCTTCCGCCACTCCTCCCTATTTCGCAGAGAACCGATGGCGAGGCGGATCTTCTCTGATGAAGCGGGGGGAGAGAATTCCAAATAAGCCCCATCCGCCTCAAAGATCTGGAGGACATATTCCAAGAAGGTTTCCGCAAACAGGCGAAAGGAAGAGGAAGGGGAGGCGTTTGAAAAGGAGACGGAGAAGGCCCGCAGCGCCGAGAGCTGGGCCGCGTGATGATAGTCTATTTCCTTGTGCGCCGGTTTCACATTTTGTGCTCCTTGCGTCATCGCAGGCTCCTATGGCGCGTCTACTTAAACGTAAAGGGAGGCGCGGCCCTTTGGGGATCGATCGGGAGGAGCTGAATTCCCCCCTGCTTGATGACATACTCTCTCAGCTCTTTGGAGTGGTCGCTCCCGCGGGATTTGAGGACGAGAAGGACCTTTCCGACTTTGTTATCGATCTGAATATATCGGAGAAGGAGAAGGGTGTCAACCAGTATTGAGGTCATTTGGCTGGTGATCCGCGGGGTCTCGACCAGCTCGGGAATCTCGCTCGTAAAAAGAGAAGAGATGCCCCGTCGTTTGAAATAGGAGACCAATGCAAAAAGGGCGTCTTTATATTGGAGCGGATTTTGGGCCACCGCTTCATAGGCCGAAACCGAATCGATCAAGACCCGCTGGGCGGAGATGGCGCGGGCCCGGTCGATCACCAATCCGACGTGCTGGTTTAAATCAAGCTCCGCCGGATCGATTGTGACGATCTTCAGACGATTTTGATCGATCAGGGGAGAGAGATCAAACCCCAATACTTCGGCGTTCCGGACAATCTGTTCGGCCGTTTCTTCCAGGTTAACGATCAACCCATTCTCTCCCTCCCGAATTCCTTCCAGAAGAAACTGAAGCCCCAGGAGCGATTTCCCGGAACCGGTGCTTCCGGCGATCATCACGGCCGTTCCAGGGTAGATGCCCCCCGCGAGCATCTTGTCCAGTTCAGGAATTCCGAACTTCTCCCTCCGGGCCGGATCAAGTTTTTTTATCCCGTTTTCCGAGCGAACCTGTCCCGCGACCCGCGGATAGAGGACGATTCCTTTCCCATCGACAATCTGGAAAGTATGGTTTCCTGAAAGATAGTCCTGGCCGCGGGCCTTGGTGACCCGAAGCCTCCGTAACTCATGTTCCCGGCCATCGGAGAGGTTGGCCGAGAGGTAGAAGATCGCGTCGACGGAAGAGCGTTCCATGAGATACTCGCCTCTTTGCGCCGGCTCAGTCTCCAAGGTCATCATCGAGGTCAGCCCTTCCCGTTCGAAGCTGTTGAGGAGAATGCGGATTATCTTTCGAAATTCTTTCACGTCGGTGACCATGTCCCGGAGCAGCGTGATGCTGTCGAGGACGATGCGGGCGGTGCCGATCCGGCGGATCTCTTTTTCCAAAGGGCTATTTTCCCCTTGAAGCTGATCGATAGTTGCCTGGACCGAGGCAAGAATCACTTTGAGCTTTCCCTCCTCTTCCAGCTTTTTCAGGTTCCAGCCGAAGGCGGCGGCGTCGCGATAGAGCTTCGCCGGGTGGACATCGAGTGAGAGGAGGATTCCCGGTTCGTTCAGATTCATCGCTCCCTCGTATAGGAACTGCAAACCGAGGATCGTTTTCCCGGTCCCGGCCCCTCCTTCCACCAGAATGGAATGCCCCTTCAGGATTCCCCCTTTTAAAATTATATCGAGGCCCGAATTTCCCGTGCGAGTCAGGTTCGATCCCCTTTCTGTTGCCATCCTTTATTTCCCTCCCCGAATAACCTGGTTCACGATCCACTGTCTCAAATCGGGCCCTTCATAAGTCTTGATGAATTGAGTGATCTTCTTGTGCATGGATGCTTCCGGCGCGTAACTCCAGATGGCGGTGCTCTTCTGCCCATTTTTTTTGAGGATCCCTTGGAGCACCAAGTCGTCAATCCCCTTTGATACCTTTTTAGGGTTCCGGCCGATTGCCAGGGAAATGTCACCCGTTTTCCCCAGGAAATGGGGATTATAGTGGAAAAACTTGATCAGCTCAATTTTCACGAACGAGTCGGCGATCTTTGCGATAAATTCCTCAAGGTCTCTGTCCGCCTTGATTTTTTTCCCCGCCAAAGTGGACCTCACTGGTGAATACACAGCTTTTTTGTAACTGCTACTACTGTGTCATAAATCGGGTGAAAGTCTGTTTTTTGCCAACATTTTTGAGGAATCAGCTTTTCTATCGGAGCCTCGTCGCGCCCAATAATGACGCGGGTCTCGCAATTTTGTGACACTGTAGTACTACTCAGGTGGTTGAGTATTCCTGGCCAAATTATATAGGGACCCAGCCCTGGGCGCAACAGCGATCTGTCACGTTCTTGACGCAAGACAGGGGTGCGTTTATATATCCGGCCTTGTTTGGACAATCAATGTGTCCGGGCCTTGATGAAATTCGCGCGC
>Ga0070733_10000197_pt1 | contig 55437 bp, 54 predicted proteins | sample Coa_R1_9_FD_66450 | JGI IMG/M metagenome (GOLD analysis project Ga0070733, IMG submission 66450) | Surface soil microbial communities from Centralia Pennsylvania, which are recovering from an underground coalmine fire - Coalmine... | ecosystem: Environmental > Terrestrial > Soil > Unclassified ... | reverse complement strand
GATAACGGAACAGAATTCACCAGCCGAGTCGTGGATCAGTGAGGTTCGCGTTCTGCGAGATATTGGCAATGTGAGGTGGGCGTGAGTCAGTGACTGGATCTTGCGACTCTATACAACTAAGAGGCGGTGGAATCGATTCCCATTACCAATGCTTGTCAGCACGTCGAAAACCAGATCGCCAAACCTGTAAGCAGCGTTCATATAAGACTGGCTAATTCCCTTGTCCATGAATCTGCGGATGAGGACGTTTTCGGCGGCGTTCGTCGTCTCGAGAAAACGGTCGTATTGCCGAAGAAGCCGTTTGATTGCGCCATGTGCGCGTCGTAGGTTCCGCCTCTTTAGGAGCCATTCCAACCGCTCGGTCGGTGTCAAAGTGACCATAGTCATCGCATCCTCAGGAGTAACGGTCCTCCTGCTCCCATATATAGCAAGGAGGTAGAGAAGAGCCGAGTAGCACGTTAGGAGACGGCTGTGCTTCAGCTTATAGTTCTTTAACTTACCTTTTGCCTTTTTCCTTGCCGGCACTCTTTCAGTTCTAGCTTCATAATTGACGCAAAAAGTTCTCCATAAACGAAGAACATCGTTCGCAAGAAAGGCCGGCATAAAGTTTCCTGTGTGATCCGTGTAGTCTCTCCAGTAGGCGGCGATGACTTCATTCGTGACCGCTTCGTACACCGCCGATCCCAGAAGCGGACGGCTTTCGAGCAAAAGAAGGAGCCGTGCGGTGAAAGTGTTCGTCACGTCATCCTCCGGCGTACCGAGCGTCTTGGTGAAATCGTGGACAGAGTAGTGAGCGAGGTATCGGCCGTCGTCGGAAAACTCTGGGAGGTTCAGCCGACGTGTTGCCTTGATAAGGTCCGCCTTAATGCACATTTCATCAAGCCGTTTGAGGAGACTTCCCTGCACACCTCCACGTCCAGGGATTCCATCATTCTTCCCTACGATGAAAAGATCCAAATCACTGTGTTGGGAAGATTCGCAACGCCCATACGACCCCGTTGTGAAAACACAGGCTTTACCTTTGGCAAGTGACTCAGCCGCTTTCAAGCGCGCACGGAGGTCCGCAATTCGTATGGCCGTTTCAGAGCGGCGATCAGCGAGTTCGCCCACGAACGCCTTCCCACTCGAACACATTCGCGAATATTTCTGCCTGTGCGATAGCGTCGTCGACTGCATGGTGCGTATGAGGGTGCCTGGAGCGAAGAGCAGGACGGATTCGTGAACGCCCCGCTTCTGAGATAGGAATCGCAGATTTGACAGCAAGCGCAGTTTTGATATCAAAGCACCGAGAATAAGCAAACGGTGACCCTTCGGCTGAAAAGCGTATGAAGTACCAATACAGCCAACTCCAGTCAAAGCTTAGTGGATAAGCGACCAATACCGGTACGCTCGTTCCTGCGACCTTTATGACCCAACGGAAGGTATCTGTCATGGCCCTTTCCGGAGGTTCTCCTTCGAGGCAAAGACGCGTTCTATCAAGGCCGTTGATCTGTAAGGCCTCGGGCTGAAAGTTCTCAGAAATAGGTCTCAGCTCCTTGTAAAGCGTTTGTGCATAGACGTTCGGTCGTTGAAACTGTCGTCCATCAAAAGAACCTGCGTAAACGAGGGCGAATGACAGGATTGAATATGGTCCCGGGATTGGGCCATCGGTTTCAACGTCTGCGGAAAAATATGCATCCACCTTAGTGTTCAAATGTTCGCCTTGACTCGTACTCTCCGAGTACCCCCGCCCAATTCCGTCGTGGAGCGTCGAATCCATGGCCCCACATGGTACCAGCGTCTCACCAGGAAAAGCACGATGGTTTTTCGGTAATGAAGCAGAGACTGGCCCGCCATCCAACGCGATCGAATACCTATGCTCGGGCAACATAGTCGGTCGCGCCAGTTCGAGAAGATTTGTACTGCATGGGGCATCAGGGAATCAGTCTCTATGCTTGCTGTGCTAGCATACTACATGCGCGGTTAAGAAAGCATTTGACATCCCTGCGGGAGTATGCATAATCGAAGATATGGAAAATGCCAAAGATGAATCACTTCAATCCTTGGGCGGCAAGGCACGTGCTGCAAAACTCAACAGAGAAGAGCGGTCCCAGATTGCGCAAAAGGCGGCAGAGGCTCGGTGGGACAAAGTTGCTGAGCAGACAGGCATGCTGCGTCTCCAAAAGGCTAGTCATATAGGCGAGCTCAAAATTGGGGATATTTCGATTCCCTGTGCCGTCCTAGAAGATGGGACTCGGGTTGTGACGCAAAGAGGTATGTTTGTTGCATTGGGAATGAACAGGAATCCCTCACGCGGACAGACTAACACAATCGACAAACGGCCGGGTTTTCTATCAGCAAATAATATTAATCCATTTATTTCAGAAGAGCTAAGAAGATCGTGGGAACCCATCCCTTTTCGCCTTGCTAAAGGCTCTGGCGGGTATAGAGGAAACATCGCATTTGGATATCGCGCACAGATTTTGCCGCTAGTCTGCAATGCGTATTTGGACGCCAAAGAAGCTAACAAGCTCAGTCGAACGCAGGAACACATTGCAAAAGCTTGCAAGATACTTCAGCGTGGATTTGCTGTCGTGGGAATCGTCGCCCTAGTAGATGAAGCGACTGGATATCAGGAAATCCGCGATCGTTTGGCTTTGCAGGAAATACTAAAGAAATACATCTCCGGAGCGCTTTTTGAATGGACGAAAACATTTCCGATTGAATTTTATAAAGAGATTTTTCGCCTAAAAGGTTGGAATTGGAACAACGGCAGAATGCCAAAGGTGATCGGCACCTATACAAAAGATCTTGTTTATTCGCGTCTCGCTCCCGGCGTCCTGCAGGAATTGGAAAACTTGAATCCTAAGAACGAGGGAGGAAATAGGAAATACCGACATCATCAGTGGCTCACACGTGACGTCGGCCACCCGGCTCTAAGCCGGAGATTATATGAGCTGATTGGAATGGCAAGAGCTTGTGATTCGTGGGAGCGATTCTACAGGATCGTAGAACGCACATTTCCGAAACTAAACGCAACAATGCTCCTCCCCTACCCGGAAAAGAACGAGCAATAAACGCGTTACTTCGCTATTTCATGAAATGTGATATGGAATTCTTGAGAAACACAGAATATAGGTTTCACGATTATTCTCTGGGGTTTACGCCGAACTCAATCGAAATCAAAGCGATAGTGTGGTCGCAAAGCAAATGCGAGGTGCTATGTCAGAATTTCTTGCGTGGCTGCCTGAACTGTCGGAGACCTGGAGCTAGGCAGCTGGGCGAAATAATTCAATTCGAAAAGGTATGATTAGGGCGCTCGGTGCATTGAAGGACCCCGCAAGCTGCTTCATCGACAAAAGGAAAAAGGGCTGCGCGCCAAGACGCAACCCTTTTGTTTTTCCATGGCCAGGAGAAACCGATTGCCGTATATCAATCTTTCATTTTGTCTCCAACAAAAAGGAGCCGCTACGCGCAACAAACCCACCCGAATTTTCATCCGGTAATGGCACTTCCACTCGCACTACTTTTGCTTTTCCAGTCATAACCAGGGTCTTGTTTGTCTCGAGTAAGGACGGCAGTGAGATATCCACGTGAATATGAGCATCTGTTGGTGGACGCCATTCGGCGCGAACGTACACTCCATGGGAGCTGATATCTCGTGTGATCCCTTCGCCGCAGTGCACGGCACCCGCGGAGTCCGTCCACGAATAATTTACCGGCGCTCGCAGATTGAAACGGATTTGGTTTCTACGTTCTGAAATTTCGCCACTCATCGTCAAGCGACCCTCACCGTCGCAGGTGTTGTTCCTCTAATGTGATTCGCAGCATGAAATTCTCTCTGAAGGGAAGCAACCGCGGTGGCAAGGTATCGTCTTGGCCCTTTGGCAACAAGAAGCAGAACGCCCTTTTCCGATCAGAGCTCAATTACATGCTTAGGCTGATTTGGCGAGAGAGGGGTAATTACTCCTTATTCGCGGGCAACAGGGGGAGGAATTCTGCTCAATCCGGGAATTTCAGGGCTGAAATCAAGACACTTAGCGGTAGGAGATGGGCAATACTCTGGCTTATTGCTGAATCCCACGGGGTAAATTCACGGGATTGCGCTCGGCAAAAGTCTTCGCGACTCTGACTGTTCCCTTCCCTACCCACGCCTTGACTTTCCCAATTTCGCGATGCTAGTCTCACACGTCCCCTCATTTTGGCAAATCCTTCGGTGTGGTGTCTTCATTCGGGCATCTCCGAAAAGTATGTTGCGGCTCTATGTGAAACGCGTGCGTCATTAAAGGCATTGCTATGTCCACTCAGTCTCATCAGATCATTGGAATACCGCCGCGCCCGGTTCGAGATCAGAAGTCGATCCGCGTTCTCGTTGCCGACAAGTCCACCATGGGTTGCGAATTGTTGCGCAATGCTTTGAAACGATTTCCACAGCAATTTGAAGTAGCGGCGTGTGAAATCACCAGTTCGGGCGTCGCCAGCCACGTTTCTGAATTCCCCTTGGACGTCGCTTTGATAAGCGCGGATTTGGAGGACGGCCGATTAATGGGACTTAAGGCTTTGCGCGAAGTCCATCTCGCTCAACCAGCGCCTCGCGCCGTCATCCTTTTTGATTCCTGGCACGATGACTTGATCGTCCATGCATTTCGTGCGGGCGCTAAAGGAGTCCTTTGCCGGGCTGAGCCGCTGGACCGCCTTCGGAAATGTTTGTTGTCTGTTCACAACGGTCAAGTCTGGGCCAATAGTTCTCAGTTGCAAATGGTTTTGCAGGCGCTTACTGATGCTGCGCCCATTCGCGTCGTGACCACTGGCGGGCTGGATTTACTCACCAGACGAGAATCTCAGGTTGTCCATTTAATCGCGGAAGGCATGCCAACTCGTGAAATCTCGGTGAAACTTGGAATCACGGAGCACACCGTAAACAATTATCTTTTTAAAATTTACAACAAGGTGGGGGTGTCAAACCGCTTGGAACTGGCTCTGTGTGCCATTAAACAACGAGAGAGCGACCTCTTAAGGCGCACTGTTTCTAGTATTTAGGGTAGGCGCGCCAAAACCTTCCCGAACAACTATAGATTCACACACGATGCCAGTTTGAGTTCGATCCAATTGGAATTGATTCGTTTGGAGAGTTAGGCCTTCGAATTAAAGCTGGTGAGGCCCCTTGAACCGGAGCCAAGAACGCAGAAAACAAGGTGAGAGACTATTGGGGAAATGACTAGCGGAGATGTAGCGGAGGAAAAATCGAGGAGAGTACAGGTCGAGGTCAAGCCTGCCGGGTACTTGCGACCAAGAAAGTAGCGCTCGGGAAGGTCAGTCTTTCAATTCATCTGATTATTGCTTGTTGCTTGCGTCCGCCTGGGAAATAGAACCTCGCCGCACTGCCATTAAATTAAGAATGCTTCCTTTTCCAAGGGGATCAACGACATTGCGTCCCAATTAGGCGGACAGTTCCCCCGTCAGCAGTCGCTTGCGGCAAGCCAGTGCGATTTGATTGGATGGTGTATATTCATTTGCAGCTTGACCTGCAGAAAACAGCAGGTAGAGCAAGTATAAGGCCCTCTCTCCACTGCTTCGATTCATCGGTAACTGCCCAGAGTCCTTTCGGTTGAGAAGGCTTGCTACCTGTGCTTGAAAATGAAATATGTCCCAGTGATGAGGCGCGTTTGTTTCAGCCGATTCCCAGTCGAAAACAAAGAGGCGTCCATCGCAAATGCAAGTATTCCACGGAGCGAAATCTCCGTGCGTGATGCCGCATCGGACACTCAGATTGCTCAGTTCCTCACTCGCGGTCGTCAATGCCGCTCTTCCCAATTCCCTCCAACCCGAGTCCAAATGTTGTTCTGCTGTTCGCCAGTGCGTCCCAACCTCCTCCACAATCGTTCCACCCGACTTATCAAAACCTTCAATGGTCCAGAGATTTTTCAAGAACTCCTGATGGAACGCTCCCAACTCGGCAGGCGCAGGCAAAGGAGATCCGGCCGATTGAAACAGAACATATTCTTGCCCCCACTCACCGCCGAACAGCAGCCGCGGAATCTGCGACCGGAGCGAATAGAATTTAGAGAGGTGCTCAAGCATCGCCGATTCACGCCGAATTCGCCCAGCTGCGTCAGGGGTCAGGGGGAATTTCATATACCCCAGCACCTGGCCATCACTTCTCATCACTTGGATGGTTAGCTTGCGAAAGCGCCCCGGCTTCCCCAATGAGAGCGCGAAGACAGGACACGGTTCTCCTGTAATCTCGCTGACCAGCGACTCAAAGCTCAGCGGCTTGCGCGATGCGACCACGACCCTGTGCCGTGCCCAACCCGTCCACCCCAGTCGTGAAATTGCCACTAACAGTTTCTTCAAAGCCCTGGCGCGTGTGGCATAAGGCATGTAGATGTTCAAACCGCTGCGCAGGCAATGAGCATCGCCCATTGGGATGATCCAGCGAGCTGAACTTGCGGACGGCAGCAAAGCAAATTCTTTGAATCGCGTGAATCCCTGACCACGCAGGCGTGCAACCTGTTGCCTCGTCGAGGAGCCTGTCAAGATCGCTACTGCCTCGCCGTCATGGTCCTGCCCTTTGTCGCCCGCCTGAAAAACCCGTCCGCATTCTCCACCGAGAAACGTTTGTAAAGTTTCCTGTAATCCCAAGTCCATCACCTTGGCCTTGCTGGTGGAATTTCCATTCGACCTCACATAAGACGTGATTTGTTTCAGGGTGTCCATCTTTCAGCAATCACCAGCGCCAATATTTTCCCGGCCAAGAGTTACAATTTCGCAGCCATCAGGCTGACCTTGCAAACTTAATACATTTCGCTCCTTCTCCAAGGTTTTGATGACCAGGATCCTGCCGATGGCATCCGTAAAGCTCGCTACAATCGGCGGAGCCTGCGTATCAAACTCGCGGGAAAGATTCAGGTAATCGTTTTCGGATAATTGGATTCGGACCGTCCATGTGTTTGCAACGTGATGACCGTTGGTTGTGTGAGTGTAAAGACGGTCTCCAACTTTGAACCTAATTTCATTGAAGCCGAACTCGCTATAAGAATGTTGGAGGACTTCCCAGCACCGGTCCGGCGTATCGGCAGCAGCCAAGTCGTCACGGAACGCGCTCAGCTGGAGCTCGGCGTTCAGTTGGCGGCGGAAGTTTCCGGCGAGGACCAAGCGGCGGGCCATTTCGAATTCCCCATAACCGAGTCGCTGGATCCCGATCCAAGCTCCGATACAGAAGAAAATAACAATCGGCCCTCCAAATCGCCCATGCCAGAAGCTCTGGAGAAGTGAGAGCGCCGCGCAAACCCCAGACGCAATGTATATAAGGACGACGACCCTGCGGGGCGTGAGACCGCGGGCCAGAAGCTTGTGATGGATGTGACTGTGGTCGGCGCAGAAGATGGGTTTGCCCCGAAGGAAACGGCGCATGACGGCGAGGCCCGTGTCCAAAAGTGGAATCGAAAGCGCGATCAATGGCGCGGTCATGCCTAGGATGGTCGCAGATTTCTGGCTCCAGAGAACGCTGTAACAGCCTAAAAGGAAGCCGATAAAGAGGCTGCCCGAGTCGCCCAGGAAAATGGAGGCGGGATTGAAGTTAAAGCGCAGAATGCCGAGGAGTGCTCCGGCGAGTGGAATCGTGACAATGGCCAGTCCAATGTTTTGCGCGAGGAGAGCAGCTATCACAATAGTTGTGGTGGCGAAAAGACCAACACCGGCGGCCAGGCCATCCACCCCATCAATCAGATTGAAAGCATTTGTGCAGCCAACGAGCCAGAGAAGGGTGACAGGAATTGAACACCACGATGGTAGTCGGTGCCATGCAACTCCGGTAATCTGGACGCCAGCCCAAATGGCAACAGCGGAAGCAATGAATTGTCCTGCAAATTTCTGCCAGGCCCTAAGACCTACCAGATCGTCTATGAGACCGGTGAAAAAAATGATTGTGGCCGCGGGCAAGAAGTTTCGGACGATGTCGCGGAGGCCCGGCATGTTATCGATTTGGAAGGATAAAAAATAAAGGGCGGCGAAGGAAACCAAGTACGCGATGAAGATGGAGATTCCGCCAACTCGAGGGATGGGTCTCGTGTGTAATTTGCGGATTTGGTCGGGCTGATCCACCAACCCCCAGCGGATCGCTAGATCCCGGCACAGTGGCGTGAGGAAAAACGCGACACAAAAGGACGAGACGGCGAGTATGAGTAGAGGGTACATATCGGCTTCGACAGTGGTCAGAATTTAGAAATCAAAGACAAGAGGCGTAATCAGTCTGAATTCGTGGATGGCGTCGAGTATGTGCGCAGCCCTGTCAGCTCCATTCCTAGATTGAAAATGAACTTCGGGCCTTTGATCAGATCGCGCCTCCATACTTTTTTCGGTTCCCTTGCGAGCCTATATGCCCACTCCAACCCCATCGAACCCATCCATTCCGGGCATCGCTGCACAGTCCCCGCGATAAAAGCGAACGCCGCTCCCACGCCAATGGCCACAGGGACTCTAAGGCGAGGTAATCGGTCATAAATCCAGCGATCTTGCTTGGGCGCTCCGAGCCCTACAAAGAGAACATCCGCATGGGCATCGTTGATTCGCTCTATTGCTTCTCGATCCTCTTTCGGGGTCAGCGGCCGAAAAGGTGGCGAAAACATGCCGACGACCCTGTGCCCGGGCCAGGATTCGGAGAGCTTGCTCCCGAGCTTGGCCAATGTCGCTTCCGTATTGCCGTAGAAAAAACTGCTGTATCCCCGGCGGTTCGCCCTTCGGAAGAACTCATTCATGATCTCTGTGCCGGGCGCCCTGGTCACGTTTTGCTGTCCTCGGATCCGGGCTACCAGAACGGGCGCGATTCCGTCGGGCACCCGGAGTTCCGCGCTGTTCAAGATGGCACGGTAGCTGACGTCTTCATGTGCTTCCCATAGCCCATGAAATCCGGTCACGACGACTCTGCGACAGTGTCCGTTTCTGTTTTCGATCCATCGCTCGATCTGGTCCACTGTTTGGTCCACTGTCACTAAATGAACACGGGACCCGAGCACACTAACGGTAGCCAACCTAGTCGGTTTATTGGGCATTTCTGTTTATTCCGGTTATTTTCTTCGATTAGCCGCGAAATGCATTTCGGTCAGAATCATTCGATGTATTAAGAAAGTGCAGCGGACAAGATCGGCGCACATTCAGTCGAAGCCCGCAGAGACTTTAGGTCATCACAAATTCGGGTGCTGGTCGGCTTTTGCTGGAGAGAACCTGCTCATAAATATGCATCAGTGTCCGGTAATTCGTCTCGGGCGTGCACCTCGCCAGGTACTCTTCCCTGCCCGCCGCGCCCATCTCGGCGCACAGGCTGTGGTCGGCGATCAGCCGCCGCACCTTCTCCGCAAGGTCCCGCACATCGCCGCTGCGGTAGAGCAGCCCCGTCTGGCCGTCTCTCACCATCTCGCGTCGCGCTCCCAAATCGGTGGCCAGCACGGCGCGCCCCATGGCCATGCTCTCTAACACCGTGAGTGGAAACCCTTCGTACCACTCCGAAGGAAACACCAGAAACGCGGACTTTTCGATCAGCCGCAAAACTTCTTCATGAGACCGGTTTCCAAGAAATGTCACCTTGCTGCCCGCTGCCCTTCGAGCCTCCGCCATTTGTGGGCCATCGCCTACAATCGTCAATGGATAGTCAATTCCCCGCCAGGCCTCCAATAATCCCATCACTCCTTTTTCCGGCGACAGCCGCCCAACATAAATGGCTCCCATTCCCGGCGTTGTGGCCGGCCGCCCCTGGAGCGGATCAAACATGAAATTTGCTTTCACGTGCACTTTCTCTGCCGGCAGGCCGCCTTCTATCGCTTTTCGCCTGGCGAATTCCGTCAACGCGATATACGCGTCCACCAGAGCAGCCAGGAATTGCCGCTTTTGCGTCTCCCGGTACAAGCGATAAGCCAGCACCGATTTCAGCCAATTCCCATCGGGATAGCAGTTGTGCACCAGGATGCGCGAGCCTCTCCCATCCATGCACAGCTCGCAGGCCTTGCCTTTCCGCTGAAAAGTGGCCGCTGGGCAAGCCAGCCTGTAATTGTGCAGCGTCAAGACCGTCGCCACTCCCTGCTCCTTCGCCGCGGCAAATATCGATGGCGAAAGCCGAAACCAGTAATTGTGAACGTGCATTAGGTCGGGCCGAAACTCCTCAATCGCCGCTTTAATTCGCTCGTAGCCCTCTTGGGACCAACCCACTCTCAAAAGTGACTGGCACTTATCAATCAAGGTCAATTCTTCCAGCTCGGCATTCGTCGCTGAATACCTCGAAACACTGTGTCCACGCGAAGAAAGCAGTTCGCCTTCCGCTTTAGCGACTTGCGCCTCCCCCTCAGTCTTAAAATTGCCGTAGTGATTGTGGATGACCAGGATCCGCATTTGATTTCTGTTGTGGGAACCTGCTGATTTGAGAGGACCTACCTGCGATTCCACATGTTAACTGTGACTCCTCATGTCGAACATTCCGCGTACAGTTGGCAGATTACATTCCGATAGGTTGGTTGCCGACAAAAGAAGGCTTCAAAAGAGACGAGGTCCGAAATCGACTTTGTTGGGTTAGAAACTCCCTCTGCATATTGTGGGCTGCGGCGTACGACACCCCTATAAGGGCAAACGCCGGGACGGTAAAAGCCTGGCAATAAATCAACACATTATCGGTGAACATCACTAATATGTAAGGAACAAAACAAGTTGCTGCAGCGCATGCGAGCGCCCTCAATCTAGCATTGGGTATCCGCGCAAGGCGGCGGAGATGAAAAACCTGGCAAGCCATTGTGCATGCATATAGCATTACGCCAAACCAACCATAATTGAAACGCACTCTAAACCAATCATTGTGCGGCAGGTAATTCAAGGCAAAGTGATTCAGCATAAAAGTCCTATCGGCATTCCCCCCCTCGCCAAGCCAGGGCTTCTCTTGCATTCCAGACAGTAGAGTTGACCACAAATTATCACGCCCGTTGGAATTCAGATCAGGATTTTCCAGACGGAGATCGCTCAGTGTGCCGTGGCCGGAGTGGAACATCTTGCGTTGCACCCAGGGACTATAGAACATGCCAATCCCAAGGATGCCAGCCAAAACGGCAAAAAGGATTCTCCGCCGAATTGAAATCGGCATGATCGCAAGCATTAACAGCCCAAGGCTTGCAACAAGAGGGCCGCGATTCCCAGTCACAAGGGGCGCTGCGACGGCCAGCAAATAGCAGATCAAATCGCGTGCTCTAGTTCCATTCAGTACGTAGTTGGCTAAGAAAACGCTCTGGAAAAAAAGCGCGCTGATTGCACCACCCGGAAAACGGATGATCTCAACTTTGATAAGAGAAGGTACCGCAATTAAGATAAACCCGGCGCAGTATGCCAAGAACGCCCAGCGAATCAAAGCCTGAATAGAACCTATGCGCGCAGAAGAAATGTGATAGGTGGACGCCGCAATGCCGGCTACGACCGGGCATACAATCTGCGCAGTCGATTGCCATGCGAACTCGTAACCGCTGAACCCACGCACCAAGACATAACTGACCCACGGCATCCAAATCCACACGGGAAAGGTGACTGCTTCCGGATGCAAAATGATTCGTGTTGAACTCAAAACAAAAATCGCAACCCAGCCCCACCCCGTGACAGTAAATCCTAATACCTGAAAACTATCCAGTTGCGCCGAAACAATCATAATCACAAAGAAGGCGATCAAGAGCGCAGGGGCTGTTTTTCGCCGGCCGTGTCCCATCCTTATGAACGAATTTGGGTTCATGCTAGTCGTAAATCCAATGTGGATGGGTGGAGGACCTTTGCAATGACATCAACAATTTGGTCCGCTGCGGTATCGGGCGTAATCGCTGAAACATGCTCAGCAGCCAAAGCGCCCATCTTTTCGATTTGCGTTTGTCCCGTCGTGAGCGCTTGGGCAAGTCTTGCCATGGTCTCGCTTGCATGGTCTGGGCGGAATACCCATCCGTTAACCCCATCCTTCACCAGTTCCTCAACCGCCTGGCTGTAAATGCTGCCAAACACAGGCAGACCTGAAGCCATCGCTTCATTCACTACAACTCCCCATTCATCCGCCAATGTCGGAAAGACAAACAAGTCAGCATTGGCGTACACCGAGGGAAGGTCCTTGTACTGAACAGGACCGAGGAAGCGGATGGTACCTCGACCGGCCAACGTCTGAGTTTTCAGAAGTTTGGTCAATGGTCCAGTTCCCGCGATTGTCAGCTCGACTGGAATCTCGGGGTTTTCAAGACAGAAATGATTGAGATTCTCAACGAAGGGCAGAATACCCTTCCTCTGGATGAGCTGCCCCACATACAAAAGCCTTATCGATTGATTGTCCGACGGTCTGGCATGCTTGCATCGGAATGCGCTAGCTGGGATTGTATATGGCACTTCCGTGACCTTGTTGGAGTCACAGCCTAACCCCTCAACATACCTTCTTCCACTCTGCCCGTTCACGAATACGGCCGAGGCTCGTTTGAACAGCCAGCGCCGAGCAGCTTGTCGCAATAGCCCGCGCCCTGCCTCGGTGTGTTCAGATAACGTCGCCCAGAGCACCAATCTGCAGCGCCTATGTCGAAGGCAATAAAGGGCGCTCTGCAGGGAACGAAAGCCAAACTCTCCGGAAATAACCACGTCCGGTTGAAATTTCGCCAACTGGCGGCGAGTGTCGAATGGCAGTACAACATCCGCGGTGTCTGCGAAGCCCACAGGATGAACAGAAGATCTCCGCAAAGAGAATTGTTTCTGAACTGTAACTTCGTATCCCTCAGGTCCAACGAGTCCAACTTTTAGGGCAGAGGGCGACGACAAGAACACCCTCAGCTCACCTACTCTGCTACCAATAGCTTTGTAAAGAGATTCCCTGTAGGGGGGAATGTAGTTTGTCAGAAGCGCGACGCGTGCTGGAATCATGCTCTCTCTCGAGTGCCCATCAGCTTCTTCGAATCCCGCCGGAAAAAGCTGTGAATGCCATATGACCTGCAGGTGGAAAGCACATCGAAAATGCCTTCAGGAAGCAGAGAGGCTGTCTTACATAGAAGCCATCTTGCAGTAATGCCGTGGCGCTGGCGCCAGCGGGACAGGGCTCGAGATGCGTCAAAGTGCCTGTCGACACGTATCAGCATGAGGATTCTTCTCAAATCGAAAGCAGCCACGTAGTCGCGAGCGTGAGATTTCACGGTCGGCGGAATTTCGGTTGCGGCCTCAATGTCCGCGAGACTGCGGTCTAGGAACGATTCCGGCGGCGGTTCTATCGGGTTCCTGGTGCGGGCTGGAGGTTTAAAATATACAACAGCACCTGAATGAGTTGAGTACGCGATAGGAAAGCGAGCGCCGATCCGGAACCACATGTCAAGATCTTCACCGAGACTAAGACCAACTCGAAATCGTCCAGCAACCGAGAAAACTTCCTTACGAACAACAATCGAGGAAGGATGGACGACATTTCTGGTGTGGAAGTAATTCGGAATCACACCTTCCCAGGGATGAGGCGGAACGCTGCGTTTGGGAATAGATAGAGGGATACTTGGCCGTGTCATTGCAACGTAGTTGACTGCAAATGCTCCTGCCTCGGGAAATGACTTCAAAAGTCGAGTGATTGTCCCCAAAAATGATGGAAACCACTCGTCGTCACCATCAAGAAAGGCGACCAGGCCTGAGGATGCCTCGGCGATTCCGCGGTTTCGTGCAGCGGACGCCCCAGCGTTTACCTGATCTATGATCCTGATTCGCGGGTCGGCAAAAGCCTCGACTGCAGCTCGGCTTCTATCTGTGGAGCCATCATTTATGACGAGAATCTCAAAATCTTCGACAGTCTGACTCAATACTGAACTGAGGGCACTCTGGATCTCCGCCTCTTTGTTGTAGAGCGTCACCACAACGCTGAATTTGGGCGATTTCATCGATGTTCGTGGCGGTATGACCAAAAATACAAGCCTGAATTTATCGCGTAGGCGAGGGCCATACTAGAGACGGCACCTCCAATGCCCCAGAAATGCATAAAAAGAACGCAAGAAATCACGCCCACGGGCGCCGCAACGCTGTTGGCAAGGAGATCGAAATGTGGTTTGTTCGAGGCGCGGAGCGCCATCGAGTACCCCGTTGCAAATCCGTTACAGAGGGGGAGAAAGGCAAACATTGGTATCAGCCAAATATAAGTGGCATATTTGCCGCCATAAAGAATATGCTCGGTGGTTCCTGCGAAAATAATCAGTGCAACTCCATAAAGGAGCGCAGCTGTCGCTAGGAATAACGAGGTCAACCAAGCCTTCCTGCGCAACTGGGCCATCGATCCGCAACCAAAATCGCTGGACATGCTGGGAAGGACAATGAGCCCTGTCGCCGTCGTGACCTGGGTCATAACCAGGGCCGGCATCTGCATAGCCCGCAAGACCCCTGCTGCACCCAATCCCAGAGCTCCTGCCACCAGAAAAATCTGTATTTGTCCAAACGCGTTGTAGAGTATGTTGCTGGCCACCAGCCAACGCCCGTACTTCCAGTTTTCCCCGGCTAAATGCTTCAAATTCAGTGAATTACCCCGGTGACCGAGGGCCGCGAAAATTCCCAGCTGCTGGAGCAACACAAGAGACGCAGCCAGGCTGGCAACTGCCATCAGGCCAAACGTCGTCACCAGGGTGAGCGATCCCCGCGCATGCAATTCGAATAGCCCTCCGGAGATCAGCACTAAATAGAGCCCGCTCCCCGCCAATGCCGCTGAGGGGCGCTGCACCACATAGCACATCCTGCGCGCCACCCACAGCAGCAGGATGAACGGCAGCGCAACTCCGCACGCCAAAAACGCGCCTCCCAGCTCCCGCGAATGGTCCAGCGCCAGGACCACTCCCGTCAGCATCACCAGCCCCGAAAGAATTAAAACGAGTACTGTGTTCAACTTCGCCTGGGATCGGAGGTAAGTCTGTAATCGGTCCGCGTATCTGGAAGGACCCATAACCGTCATGGGCTCCAGCAGCAATACGTTGTGAAACCCCGACATGAAAAGAGCTCCTGCAAACGCCACTGCAAAAGCGCCATACTCTTCCGCAGATAACCACCTCGCAAGTAGCAGATTCAGGACTAGACCGGCGCCCGACGATATCGCCTGGTCGAGCATGGCGACGCTCGAACGGATGCCCCACACTCGGAGCCTTCCGGGCGCCAAATTGAGGTAAGGAATAGTTCGAGTTTCCGCACTGAATGCGACGGAATTCTCTGAGGGAAAATCACCCACACTCGAAGTAAGGCTTGTTTCAGTGTTGGTCACAATTCGTTTCGCTATCGAGGTGAGTTCAAATCTCCATCCATCCCTTGCTTGTGATACCCGTTCCCATTTCTTCCATACGACCGCACGTATTCGCCGGACTTCCCCGGTTCCCACTGATTCAAAATCGTCCCCAGCACCCGCGTCCCGTCATCCGTCAGCCGGCGACTGATCGCCGCCGCCTCTTCCCTCACGGTCTTTGCGGCATGGACCACCAAAACGACGCCATCGGCCTAGCGGGCCAGCACGCGCGCGTCGGGCATTTGCATCATCGGAGGCGAGTCAATGATTACCGTGTCGAACTCTTCCCGCATTTTGTAAAACAAATCGAAGGCCCGCGGTGAATGGAGCAGCGCTGAAATGTTCGAGGTCAACGTCCCGGAGGGCAGCAATGACAAGTTCCTGTGGCTGGTCTTGTAAACCATTGCTTCACAACCATTCGGCGCCGACTTTCCTCGGAGCAGGTCGCTGCCATTCAAGAGCACGGAGTCGCCGATCTCAGACAGTGCCAACGCCAGATTGCAAGCGATCGTCGTCTTCCCCTCCCCCGAATTACGGGTGGTAATCACGATGACGCGGGGTCTCTTGCCATTCCTTGCGGAGTAGATTGTGGCTGTTTTGAAGCAATCCGAAGCTGGTGTGCACCTGGCGGAGCTGCTCCGAAGAGTTGGACTGTTCGAGCAAGCATCTTGCTGGGGAGAGAAACAATAAGGTGGGCTGGAAGTGGATCAGCTCCGCCAGCTGAAACAGCCCCTGGAAGAGAACACCAGGTTGAAATAGGTGGTCACCGACCTCACGCTGGACAAAAGCGTGTTGCAGGATGTACCGGCGAGAATATTCAGGGACCCTCGCGGCGCAGAGGTTTCGGTCGGAGATGGGTCGCCGCACTTTGGAAATGAGATTCTGACTGTCGCTGCTGCGATAGAATAGTCTCGTTCGGCTGGCCCACAGTCCTCGGTATGGAAATCTTCGAGACCTGACCAATAAGTTGAATCCAAATAAGCCAAGTGCCGAGCGGAAAAACGGGATCCTGTTCAATCCCTGACCACGGATTCAAGCTCTCTTCAGTGTTTCCTGCTTACTCAATACTTCCAGTGCCCGAGATCTTATGCCCGTGGCCTGCATTTTTCCTTCTAAAGCACTCCGCAGGATATGTGTGCTCGGATTGTAGTCAGGCACAATCTCTTTCAAGCGTAAAACGAGTTGTGTTACATCTCGAACGAGGCATATCTGTTTGAGGATTTCAATCGGCTTCCTCATTTCATCATAGGCAATCAGTGGCCCACTGAAAATCTTGATTTTTACATGCCGTGTCGGCACAGTCGATTCTTCAAGCGTTTGCAGCTCTTCGTAGAGCTTTTCACCCGGGCGGATTCCTATGAACTCGATCCGGATATCCTCATTTGGGAGCAGGCCGGAGAGCATGATCAGGTTCCTTGCTAAATCGACGATCTTTACGGGTTCCCCCATATCCAATACAAAGGTTTCTCCACCTCTCCCCATAGTCGAGGCCTGCAACACAAGTTGGGACGCCTCAGGGATCGTCATGAAGTACCGCCGCATTTCCGGATGCGTTATGGTCACTGGGCCGCCCGCAGCGATCTGCTTCTTGAATAGTGGAATCACACTTCCGTTACTGCCTAACACGTTGCCAAAGCGAACGGACATGAAGCGAGTCCCGCCGTTCTGTAACGAATTTACTGTGAGTTCCGCTAGTCTCTTCGTCACGCCCATAATGCTCGTGGGGCGAACTGCCTTGTCCGACGAAATCAATACGAAATCTTCGAGTCCATGCTCCGCGGCTGCAAGGGCCGTCGTGTACGTACCAAATACATTGTTTTCTAGCGCTTCAAAAATATGCTCCTCCATCATTGGCACATGCTTGTAGGCAGCTGCATGGTAGAGTATCGATGGATGGTAACGGTCCAGCACTTCTGCCAGCCTTTGAGGTTTCTGGATACTTCCAATCTCGGGGTAAAAGGGCACCTTCGGAAAATTCGCTTTCATGTCCAGGTCCAGATTGAACAGGGCATTCTCGGAGATCTCATATCCTACAATCCCGTCCGGGTGGAACCGTGCAATCTGCCGACACAACTCTGAACCGATGGAGCCACCCGCCCCGGTTACCAAAATGACCTTGCTCTTCAGCTTCCCAGCGATCTCCTCCTCGTCCAGCTGCATTGGGCAACGCCCCAGCAAATCTTCCACGGCGACTTCACGTACTTGTTTTGCAAAACCACTACCTCTGATTACCTCCGCAAGTCCCGGGACTGTCTTGTACGAGACGCCAGTAAGCTGACATAAACCCAATATTCTTGTCATTTGGCGGCCCGATGCGGATGGAATGGCGATCAAGATCGTGTCGATGAGATACTTGCCGACGATAGTTGGAAGTGTTTCTCCGTTGCCTAGGATCTTCGCCCCTCGGACGACAAGCCCCGCCCTCTTCGGGTCATCATCGACAAAACCTATCACGGCGTAAGGCAAGGTCGGATTATGTTGTATTTCTGTAAGAAGAGATATCCCTGCATCACCCGCTCCGTATATAAGTGTGCGTTTTGCGTCGACGGACGCATGCAGCTTGGATACTTGGAAGAAGGTCTTTGCTGCTAGTCGCACCGCGACGGTCAGCAACAAACAGACCAGCAAATCGAGAATATAGATGGTCCGGGGGAACCCGCTTGGAGCGAGCCAAAGAATTGCGAGACTACCGACTAGTGAACCAAGTAGATTTACAGCAGCTAGGCGAGGCAAGTCAGCAAGGGACAAGAACCGCCACCAACTCCTGTCAAGCTTTGCCAACCGAAATACGATCACTTTCACCACCACCCAGATCGTCAAGGCGTATTTCAGATGCAGCATTTCTCTAGACGGAATACTCAGATCGAACCGGAGAAGGAAAGCTGTAATGACCGAGACAGCGAAAATGCCTGACTGCACCACCCAGATGATTGGCCGGGTCATTGTCCACAGTCTTTCGATCATGTGCCTCGGACTCATTGGTTGCTCAATTTCCCTCTGCCGCTGGACATTTTCATTTGCCGATGCCTCCCGACCAAAACCTTCTCCTCTCACTCGATGCTTGCCGCAGTTCCAAAACTTCTCTGGATCGTTGGTCCAAGTGTTCCGGTGGCCGCGCTGCGCTGCGGACCTCGTTGATCACTCGAAGCTGTTCTGCATCGGAAAGGCTACTAGAACTCGGCAGGCAGATTCCCCGCCTGAACAGATCTTCTGCCACCTCACCACGGTAACTTTCCGCGGCGGAGTAGAGAGGTTGAAGGTGCATCGGTTTCCATACCGGTCGTGATTCAATGTTCGCGGCATCAAGTTCATGGATAAGCTGGTCCCGCGAACAGCCGAATCGGTCCTCATCAAGCAGAAAGCAGCTCAGCCAGTTGGTATGAAGCCCGAAGTCTGCTTGAGGCATTGGAGAAACACCAGGAAGGTCAGCCAATGCTTCTCGGTATCGGTGGGCAATAGAGCGGCGCTGCTGAACACGCAAATCGAGAACTTCGAGTTGTCCGCGCCCAATTCCCGCAAGTACGTTGCTCATGCGGTAATTGAAACCGACTTCAGAATGTTCATATGCAATGCCAGGATCGCGCGACTGTGTAGCCCAAAAACTCGCCTTGTCTATCCACTCGCGCCTTTGCGAAACCAGCATCCCGCCGCCGGTAGTCGTAATGATCTTGTTTCCGTTAAACGAAAAAGCCGCTACATCCCCCAGTGTTCCAGCAGCCTTTCCCTTGTATGTTGCTCCGAGGGCCTCCGCCGCATCTTCCAGCACTGGCACGCCATATCTTCTACATGTTTCGAGAATTGGGTCCATATCTGCGCATTGTCCGTAAAGATGCACCACGATGACAGCCCGCGGAAGCTTGTTTCTCTGCGCTCGCTTACATAATGCTTGCTCAAGTAACTGCGGATCCAAATTCCAGCTAGTCCGGTCACTATCCAGGAAAATCGGTCGGGCGCCCAGGTAGTGAATGGGATTGGCAGTGGCGGCGAAGGTTAGAGTGGGGCAAAAGACGTCATCTCCCTCCCTGACGCCAAGCAACTTTAATCCCAGATGGATGGCTGCGGTTCCGCTGCTGAGAGCAACGGAGGGCATGCCGATCCGCTTTTCGAATTCCTTCTCGAAAGCTGCGATGTTGGGACCCACCGTGGAAAGCCAGTTGGTGGCGAAGGCCTGACGCACATAGGCCTCTTCGTTTCCACCCATGTGGGGAATAGAGAGAAGGATTCGCTTCTTCGACACGTTTTTCTGCTACAGCGAATTAGTTGGGAATTATCTTTGAGTGTGCGATAGGGCTTTGGCGGGCACTCCGGTCGCAATCGCACCAGGAGAAACGGAATCCAATACAACGGCACCGGCCCCTACAATGGCACCCTTACCAATGAGTACACCAGGTAACGCGATGGCGCCGAGTCCAACAAGCGCGAACGGCTCAACGGTCACCCCGCCTCCGAGAGTTGCCCCAGGTGCGAGATGCACGTGGTCCCCAACTTGGCAATCGTGTTCTACGATTGCGCCCGTATTCAAAATACAGTTACGTCCTATTACTGCTCCAGCGTTCACGACAATTCGAGGCATTCCGACAGTGCCATCGCCGATAAAAGTCGCGGCGGACACAACCGCACTCGGATGTATCAGTGAAATTGGCACAAGCTCACTATTAATTCCCTCTCTAAAGAGTTGCTCCCTAACAAGGTTGTCGCCCACAGCCACAATGAAGAAGCGGAAGCCCCGCGCTTTCAACAATTCAACCCCCTGTGACGAAGGGAAGAGTTCGCAATCGCAAAAGCGCCCTCCCGGCTCTACGCACGAGTCGTCGATAAACACGGCCTCACGGAATACCCCGACTGCCCGTGCAACATCGAGGACGACTTTGCCGTGTCCACCGGCACCCCAAATAATGAGCTTGTTCATAACTGATTAAGTTTGTCCAAATTGAGCATGACGCATACCGAGCTCACTCTGCGGGATCCCCAATGCCGAACCGGGTAGGTAAACGGCGCTGTCGTAACGAAGCATTGCGAGGCCGTCCTGCCAATCCTCAAAATACGAAAGCTTGTGGCCCTCCAATTCTTCGATAATCCAGGCAACGAAGGGAGCACCAGCCTTATGCGCGAGGGGGTAACCGCCTCCAAACCGCGGATTGATCTCAATGACCTTCAAATCGCCTGAGTCGTCCATAAAACATTGGATGTTCATCGGTCCATAGGCGCCGGGTAGCGATTCCGCGATGCGCCTCCCCAGCGACATAAGCCGTGGGTCTTTGACAGTAATGCCCTTCGCGACTTCACCGGACCGCACCTCCATGCGCCAATGAGGGACGGTGCAAACGCACTCCCCGTCCCGGCTTACATAGACGTTTATGGTGAATTCGTGACCAATGGCTTTTTCCTGCACAATGGAGTCCTGATTTGCTGCTTCGAGCTGTTCCAATTCCTGCCATGACACGACGATTCGGACACCAATGGAGGCACTCCCATTTCGACGCTTGACGATCAAGGGCAACGCCCATGTGGATTTTGAGCGCAGCACTTCGGTCAGCGAAGCTTGCCGGACAGTGGGGAATCCATGTCGCGACAGCCATTCATGAGTGACCACTTTATCGCTTGAAATGCAAACCGTGTCGGCGCTTGATATGCATACAAATGTCCCGTTGATTTGGAATAGGTTCCGGGTAGATGCGTAGATGGGGAGTTCCGGATCGATAGTGGGGATCAAGACTGAAACCTGCTCTCGAACACACAGATCCAGGACTTCCCTAATAAACTGGGGTGATTTGCAGGGAGACACAATCCAGGAGCCATCCACGAGGTGCGTAGCGGGGGCAGTTCTGGAGCAATCGATAGTGCCAATCCGCCCAGTGCCTTTTAAGGCCCCCCGCATGCATTCCACTAAGCCCACACGCCGGCCGGCAGAGGAGATGAGCACAGTGTGAGTCATTTCTGCTCACCCTGAAATTCGGGCACGGTCACGTGGCCGTCCTGACTTATGCCGTGCCGTTTTATAACCTTGATTAATGTTAGGGCCAGGATCTTCATGTCCAGCCAGAAGTTCCGGTGGTCCACATACCAGACATCCAACTCGAACTTCTGATTCCAGCTGATGGCGTTGCGACCATTAACCTGCGCCCAGCCCGTAATGCCGGGGAGGACTTCATGGCGGCGAGATTGCTCGGGGCTATATCGGTCCAGGTACTCCATCAATAACGGCCGCGGCCCGACTAAGCTCATATCGCCCTTCAGCACATTCCAAAGCTGGGGCAATTCATCCACGCTGAGGAATCGCAGCCCGCGGCCCAATCGCGTGAGGCGCACGGCACTTGGCAAGGGCTTGCCGGCGGAATCACGGGTATCCTTCATAGTGCGAAATTTCAACAGTTCGAATGGTTTTTCGTGAAGTCCGGGGCGCCATTGGCAAAACAGCACGGGTGCTCCGAGTATCCAGCGAATTAGAATCGCAATGATGCCAATCAATGGCGCAGTCAGTATCAGCAAAATGGCGGAAACGAAGATGTCAAAGGGGCGTTTGCTCATGGTGTGTACCCAGGTACGCTCTTGCCGCTGCGGGGACTTTCGATGCCATGAACAGCGGCTGCCACTCTCGGGGAGGATGCTTCGCAAGATCCGAGCATCGCGCGATACCCGGCGATCAGTGCTTCCCAAATATGCTCCTGAGAAAATTCCGCGAGGACGCGAGCCCGGCCGGCGCTGCCAAGCCCGGCCGCGAATTCGGGATCGCCAAGCACAAGTTCGAGCGCGCCGGCGAGAGCAGTTGCATCACCTACAGGCACAAGTAGTCCCGTCACACCATCCACTACCGCATCCACGGTGCCCGTTGCGCGCGTCGCCACCACTGGTTTCTCGGCTGCGCCAGCCTCAAGAACGACGTTTGGAAATCCTTCGCGGTGCGAAGGCAACGCCAAAACATCCATCAGGTGATACAGCGGCGCCACATCCTCGGCATGCCCAATGCGCAGGACATGCGGCGTACCTCGAATCCGCGCGGCCGCATGGTCAGGCAACAAATCCCCCGATTCCGCGTTGCCAACTAAAATCAGCCGCAGCTCCAGCCATCGCTGCGAAAGCCGAGCATGTGCCTCTATCAGATCACCGACGCCTTTGTCACGCGTCAGCCGGCCGATGAATCCTATGACCGGAGCGCCAGGAGGAATACCGAGTTCGCGGCGCAACGCCCGCGCGTGCGCCAAGCGTTCCGGCAGCGGGGCAAAGCGCGCCGCGTCCACACCGTTGCTGCTGCCGGCGCCGAAAACCACCGTTTTGTCCTGCTTCACAATTCCCACAGCGACGGCGCGATCGCGGACACTTGCGCTGACGCAAATCACGCGGTGCGCCATGCGGCAAGCCAACCAATCAGCCGCCAGCAGAATCTGCCGTTTCCAACCGCGAGTAGTCTCCCATCGCAAACCGCGCAATGTGTACACACGGCAGGGCACACGAGAGAACCAAGCCGCCAAGCCGCCCAGAAGCCCTGCCTTCGGTGTCCCCACGTTGGTAACGACTGGACGTATGCGGCGCATTTCCAGCCAAAGTTTTGCAAGTGCGCGCAAGTCCGCCAATGGGCTCGGCTCCCTATGCATGGGAATCGCCACTGGAGTAGAGCCCTCGGCCAAAGCGCACTGGTTGAGTTCCGCGCCGGGTGCTGATGCAATCCACACTTCAAAACCTGCACGAGAAACTGCAGCCAGCTGCCCGCGCAGCAATCGGGTGGTGACGGCGGAGGTCACAACATAGAGAACCCGCGGCTTCTGGGGCGACTCGTCTTTCCTTCCAAGTCTCATCGAACGCCGATGGCTTCGGTCTCCATAGCGGCCTGCCGAGGACGCCTGTGTTCCTCCAACCACCCTTGGAACATCAAAATGGCCCACAAGTGATATTCCCACGCGCCGCGGCCGGCCAAATGCTCAGTCCAAAGCGCACGCACCGGCTGCGGGTCGAAAAACCCTTCATCGCGAATTCGCCGCTTGTCGAGCAACTCCTCAGCCCAGGGACGCAATGGACCCCGCAACCATGCGCCCAGCGGCAGCCCAAAACCCGATTTCGGACGATCGACCAGGGTGCGCGGAACGTATCGATAGAGTAGTTCCCGAAGTAGCCACTTCCCTTTTTTCTGTCTTACCTTCAGCGAAAGTGGAATTCGCCAGGCAAGCTCCAGAATCCTGTGGTCCAACAGCGGTACGCGCGCTTCCAGGCTCACGGCCATGCTGGCCCGGTCCAGTTTAGTTAAGATGTCGTCGGGGAGATATGTCACGGAATCGATGAACATCATTTGCGCAGTGAGGTTTGCCAAGCCCGACCATGAATCAGGCATCGTTAACAGGGTCATTGGCTCCTGCGAGCCTCGCACGACCAATTCTGGCTTAAGCCAATGTGAAACCAATCCCACATACATGGCTTTCAAGTCGGGCAGCTCCAGGATTCCTGCGAGCTTGTGGAGCTTGTGCCCCAATGATCGCCGCTTCCCTCCATTCGGGTGGACAGGCCCCAACCCACGAAAAATCCCGTCCCATTGCCGCCTCGAAACGCGTGTGATCGCGCGGGCTCCCGCTCGCCGGAGACTTAAGGGCACCCTGCTGACCAGCTTGCACATCCCGATGTTCCACAAGTATTTGGAATATCCGGCGAAGACCTCATCTCCACCGTCCCCGGAAAGGCTGACCGTGACATGTCGGCGGGCCAACTGCGATACCAGGAAAGTGGGAATCTGCGAGGAATCTGCGAATGGCTCATCATAGATCGTGGGCAATCGAGGAATGACAGCTTGGGCTTCAGCTGGCGTCACATAAAGTTCGGTATGTGCGGTTCCAAGGTGTTCCGCCACCGCTTTTGCATGAGCGGCTTCGTTGTACCCGCTTTCGTAGAAGCCAATTGAGAAGGTTTGCACCGGCCGCGGAGTTTGCGCCTGCATCAGTGCTACTACCGTGGAAGAATCAATCCCACCAGAGAGAAATGCGCCTAGCGGGACATCGGCGACCATTCGGATTCTGACGGCATCTCGCAGTAGAGCATCAAGCTCTTCAATTAAATCATCCTGGCTTCCCAGCAGCGGATCGGCGACGCCTCGTATGGCAACATCTTTCAGAGACCAGTACGTGGCGGGCAGGCCATCCGAAACTGGGTCGGGCGTCACTGTCAAAACTGTGGCCGGCGGTAGTTTCTTCACGCCCTTGTAAATCGAATGTGGCGTCGGGATGTAGTCATGTCGAAGGTAGATTGCAAGTGCGTCCCGATTGATTTCTGCTGAGAAGTCTGCGTGCGCTCGCAGAGCCTTCAGTTCAGAAGCAAACAACAGGGTTCTACCCACCCATCCATAATAAAGAGGCTTTTCGCCCATGCGATCGCGACCCAGATAGAGTGATCGATGGCGCCGGTCCCATGCGGCGAAGGCGAACATCCCATTGAATCGCTTGACTGAAGCTTCCACGCCCCAGCGGTCGAATGCAGCCAGCATGACTTCGGTATCGGAATTGCTTCGGAAAGCCATTGCTCCGCCACTTTCGGAATGAAGTTCGCGGCGAAGCTCCTGATAGTTGTAAATTTCGCCGTTGAAGGCTATGACATAGCGCCCGCTCCCAGACAACATGGGCTGGCGGCCGGTCCGAGAAAGATCGAGAATGGAGAGACGCTGGTGACCCAGCGCGATGCCTGCGTCTGCGTCAACCCAAACTCCTTCATCGTCCGGACCGCGATGATGAAGGGTCGAAGCCATCCGTGCGACGGCATCACGCAACGCTTCTGGACCTGCGCGACGACTCAGATCAAGAATGCCGGCTAGACCGCACATTGGTCGCACTCCTGCGATACAGTCCGGTAATTTTCAAGGCTTATAGACAAATAGATGACCGTAGTCAATAGCTTATATGCGTTCAGGTTTGAGCGTGAACCCATCTACGCATCTTCAACAAAGAACAATGCAATTTGGCATAGATCTTGTCGCCCACATTGCGGCGTCTGTATTCGTAAGCACTTGCAACAGATTGGAAGTCCACAATGGACTCCCTGTAGCGATGTAAGATCGCGCGCAGTTGGAGAAAATCATTTGTAGTCCATCTATTAAAATGCCAACAGACAGTCAAGACGCCAACTGGCATTGCTCGAAAACTCCAGAATTGTTGAGGAACCCACATCATCCCCAAAGAGTCCAAACCCGGATACAAGAAGAAACCGTCACTGACATGACGAATGCCCAGGTTTTTCAGAACTCGGAGCGTAGTGGAATCGAATGAATGAGCCGGGGCTATCCAGACATCCACGACCACACCTTCGAGCCTAAAGATTTCGCAGGCATGAGTCAGCTTGTCCAGTTGTTGCTCGATCGGCAATCCGCTGAATTCGCTGAATCCGTTGATCCCGACAATCCCTGAGTCTTGCGTTGCATAAGTATGCTGATATCCGTGCAATCCGATCGTCCATCCTTTGCTTTGCCAGCGTCGAACTTCATTCCAGAAGTTAGGGTTAGGCTCGGATACCATGAGACTGCTGTCTTGGTTGTCGGGAATCACTGCGAGAATTGGTCTGACTTCGTATTCTGAGAGGATCGCTTCGATTTCTGCCCATGCATTCCAATTCATGGTCGGGCATAGATCATCAAAACGAAGAAGATAACGAGCAGTCATGATTTGTATTATTAGTCCCGGGATCGAGATATACGAAGCGCTTACTGGTTAGCTGGAAGGCTTATTTTCCGGCCTTCTTGCGCAAGACGAATTGATTACAGCCGGTTCGTCCGCCACAGGTCGATAACTTTCTCAGCTCGAAATCATGGCCTATGAACAAATCGATCACTCTCTCAGGCTTTGCCACTTCGAAAGGGTATCCTCCCACCCAGTCGATTATGTCGGTCCAGATTGACATTCCGCGGGTCCTGGTATTCCCAGTAAGAACCCGCAGTGGCCGACGATGTATGAAGTCACTCAAGGTGACAGTTGTCAGACAATACAGCCCGACCGGAAACAAAATGGTGAAGCGCAACCCCCGAGGCATCTGGTTGTAAACCCTCTTGATCATTCTCCAGAAATCACTCAATTTTCCCTGGTCGTTGTAAATTGAAAGAAAGAGCGTTCCTCCAGGCTTCACCAAAGAAATCATATTCTCCAGAGCATCCCACATTGCGCCCGTGTGATGGAGCACTCCCCATGCAAGGACAACGTCAAATGGGCCTAGCCTCCGCAGGTAGTCACAGTCCAAGGCGGACCCCTGCTCTACGACCCAATTGTGATCTTCTGGGAAACGAGTCCGTTTCAGCTCCAAGGCACAAGCAACGCACAGGGGATCGTAGTCGAACGAGTGTACTCGAGCTCCCATTGTGCGCGCGGCCACGCTGAACAATCCGCTGCCGCATCCTACATCCAAAAAGTCTAGCCCCTCGAAATCCGTGACCTCGAGCATTTCCCGGATCGAAGAGACGGCTTCCGCGATGCGCTTGTCATCGAGCAGCCGCAGAAATCTCCTCCAGTTCACTCCAAATTCAAAACGCTTCCCAACGGCAACCTCTAAAGAGTGGGTTTTCATCCTAGATCATTTCGAAATGAACGGATCCTCGTGATGCTGTCTAAACTCCTGATACCATGGCCGTTGAACGGCTCCATCATCCAGCTCGTCGAACGATACGTTCTCCCACATAACGAGCCGCGCAAAACTTATGTAACAGATCGGTCGATCATCCGGACTTAACGAAAGTCACTATGTCGCGAAGGTCAGAAGAGTAATTGAGGTCGAGATGCTTGATGGGGTACTTCTGAATGAGTCTCGCGATTCGCCCGTGGGGAGGAACTGGATGACCGATCTTCCACTCTAAGTGAGCATTCAATTTATACTGGACCTTTCTAATGCCTTGAGGCTTGGAGAATACGGCGGTATCGCATTCCACATAGCCAACCCCACCGGGCATGATCAGAGAATAAATCAGGTTTGCGAATCTTCGGTCAGAGCGACAGTATGCCCAACAGCCCTTACAGAACACTAAGTCAAATGACCCTGTCCCTAACCTTTTCGCCTCCTCCAAGTACCCCAGCGAAAAAGTCAGGGAAACTCCGCCCTTTTCAGCTCGGGCGCGGGCGATCCGTTCATATTCGCGGCTAACGTCGTACCATGCCACGTGCGCACCGCGTTTAGCAAAGAGCACACTGTACTGCCCGGGTCCGGCTCCGATGTCTAGCACTCTCCTTCCTTTAAGTCCTCCGACAATCCCATCAAGCTTGTCGACAAGAGCTTCATCACCATTCGATACAAAGCTTGCGTAAGACCGGGCGTAGACCTCGGTAATTGGGTCCCATCCGTCTTCGACACGATGCAGCAGGCTATGAACTAAATTGATGGGCACAGTTCGCAATCCCTCCTTCATCTTCTGACGCTAACTCTTGGTAGAGATCCTGATACTTCGTGACAACCGCATCTAGACTGAAGTGCTCTTCAACTCTCCGGCGAGCAGCAACCCCCAAGCTGTTTCTCTGTTCAGAACCCAATTCAACCAATTCGCCCAGGGCTCGGGCTAATGCGGCCGAGTCCTGGGTCGGAACGACCCTTCCAGTATCACCAACAACAAACGAGCACCCCCCTACATCCGTAACCGCACAAGGGATCCCGCATGCCATCGCTTCGATGACGACATTTGGAAATCCTTCACCTGAAGAGGAAAGAGCAGCAATATCCAAGGCAGCCATAAGTTGGGGTATGTCTTCGCGAGGTCCCAATAGGTGACATCGATTTTCGATTCCTGCAGATCTGATCCACCCGGCTAGAGTTTGATTGGTCCACTCAATTCCGCGTCCGCATAGAAGGAAGTGAATATCAGGCACCTGAGCCGAAAGCATTGCCGCAGCTGCTATGAAACATTGATGGTTCTTTTGCAGATCGAACCGGGCGATCAGGCCAATGAGCGCGATCCGATCAGAAATACCTAGCTCAGCGCGCACCGCCGCTCGCGCAATATTGGAAGGAACAAATTCCTGCGTGTCGACACCATTTGGAATGACCAGGGTTTTGTCGTCGGGATATCCGAGGCCCTTATGTACCTCGCGCAGCATGTCTGAGCAGGAGACAATCCGAGTTGGCAGCCAGCATGACAGCCGAGCACATGCTCGCGCAGTCCATAGGGTGGTTCGCTTAGCTTTGGGATGAGGATTGCTGGTACGAAGCCCCCAAACAACTGGCAATCGGCCTGCCATTTTGGCTGCGATTCCACCGATCAAATTCGAATGATACGACCATGTCTGCATTACCGCAGGAGGATCCTGCCGAAGCCAATGCGCAAGGCGAAAAAGCCCAATCGGGTTAGCAACGCCCCGGGTCATCCCCAATGCTCGAACAGTCACGCCCAGCCCTCGAATTTTTTCGCCGATGGTTCCAACATCAATAAGCGAGATTACTCGATGCTCGAAGGCCGTTCGCTCGGACCTAGATAAGAATCTATAAAGCATCATCTCGGAGCCGCCGACATTGAGCCCTGTCACCACATGCAAGACCTTAATCAATGTAAGTTCCCGTTTGAATAGCTTGCAGTAGTATGGCGATTCGAAGTCATTACTTTCCTCGCATGGATACGGGCAAAAATACCTTGGATGGAAGCAATCGTACTGCTGGTGTCGCGAGAAAAACGGCGAGCAAAAACGGCAACACCTGAACTCTCTGTCTCGAGAGAAGCCCCGCGTTTTGAATGCTGCTGAAGAGAACAACTAGAGCTACTGACATAAATGAACAAAATATCAAATATCTATTATTACGAGCCGATGACCAGATTTGCCTAACGCCACCCAGGGCACTGGTAATGATCCACAATAGAAGCACATTCTCTGCCGACGCCAGCGCAGCGTTTTGGTTGTGGGCCTCCCATGGATATGGCCTGACAAAGAAATTCCACATCCCGACGGGTAAATTCGCCAGGCTGGCATCAGTCGCACCTCCTTGGTCAAATCTGGAGCCGCCATAGTTATTCGCCGCCGCAAGCGCGCCTCGACGCTCCTCTGCACTATCAAGACTGAACTCTTTCAGTCCAACAAATCGCGCTGTAATTGGAATGAGGCTCGCGGTGATGCCAAGTAACAGCACGGCCATTCCCAGCCTCGTAGCCCTGCGTGAACTCAACTGCGGCCACAGCGCGGCCAAAGCCGCAGCCATGATTACGATGAGGGCAATGTGGAGGCGGATGATCGCGACCAGAGCAATTCCAGAACAAAATGGCAGTAGAGCGCGAGCATATTCGTTCTCGAATGCCGTAGCGATCCCGTATGCCACGAGAGCCAAACCTACTGCGACGATGGAATCCTTGCCCACTGTAGCTGACCACATGCTGAGCGATGGCATGAAGAGGATGTAATAGTAGTATCGGGCACTAATAGGTGACTTGGAACATTTTGCGAATGCGCGGATAAAAAATACAGCCGAGAGAAGGCTGAGAGATGAGCAGAGAAACAACATTCCGTAAACGTCTCCTCCAAATGGAGCATAGACAATCCCTATGAAAGTGGGCACGGCTGCGGTTCCAAGGTCGAAGCTGATGTTCGCAAAGTTGCCGGCACGAATCGCGTTGGCAACCTGGATGGCTTCGTGGTGATACAAATAAGCGTCGCTGGCAGGCGCGTAAAACGGCATAACCCACAAAGAGATAAAGAGAAAGACAATGACGTGCCAAAGGATCGCAGCAGGCAAGAACCTTCGAAGGCCTTGGACTTTTGAACCCACGGCTGTCGCCAGAGCATAAAAACCAATCCCGTAGACCACGAGAGCGCAGCACGCGATGACTCCGTCGGATTGCCATTCTGCGTTCAACTTTTCAACCTTCGATACTTGATAGGCTGGACTGCGCACTAGAGGCGCGGAGAAATTTGGCATACCTGGCATACCGAATGGCTGCGGTCAGAACGGCGGCGTTGCCTGCGGCAAAAACAGCCGCCGCGGCCAGCAGACCAAATGCCGCGCCTTGAAGTCCATAGGCAGGGACCAACACTGCCGACACGAGAAAGCCTGCTACAGTGGCACCGGCAATGACAGGCACCTGCGCGCGGAAGCATCGCGCCGCCGTCATGCCAAAATCCAGAAACAAGCCAACAGCAGTGATGCCAGCAACCACGGCCATGATGGGCAGCAGGTTTGAATAGAGGGCGTACTCGGGGCGGTAGAGCAATCTCAATACAGGTTTTCCCAACAGGTTCGCCGAAGGCACGGCTATTACGCCAAAAAAGACGCCCAAAAAGACCAGTCTTCTGAGGATGTGGATGAAGCCCGCCAGGTCACCCGCCGCGAACATTCGAGCCAGGCGGACCGAGACAGATTGTCCCAGAGCATAAACGATGAGGTTTATTGCCGAAATTAAGTACGCCAGCGACACGAAAATGCCGAGTTGCGTGGGCCCCAGATAGTGCTGGACCACATAGCGAGGAAGGTTTCCGTTTAGGGCGACAATGCCGACAACAATGCCGAGAGGCAGGCTTACGCCCAATAACCGCCACAGCTTGCGGAGGCTGGAGCTGGAAAAACGCTCCCCTTGCAGCAACTCGCGCGCGATTCGGAAGTCATAGAAAAGCAGGACGATGATCCACGCTACAGCGACCGCACCCGCCGCGAGCGCTACTTGACGGGAGACAAACAGAACGAGTGCGAAAGTTGGCACTGAAACGGCGCCGCGCAAAATTAGGGATCGCGCGGCTTGATCCAGCCGCTCAACTTTTTGCATCAGGCCTGCCGTACCCTCGCCCAGACACTCGATTGCTTTCGCCGCCCCCACCAGCAAGATGATTGCGGAAGTATTCCAGTCGTAATGCCCAAGAATCACGATGGCAACGACCGCAAGGAAGGCCGCTGCGATACCCAGACAGCGGAGCGTGAAGTAGTCGGCGAAGCTGAATTCGGATCGCGCATCGGTTACATGCACAGTGCGAAGTTGCAGAGTGGCGAACACAAAGATGGGACCAACAATCGAAATCCCCAAAGCATACTGCCCGACCGCGGCACCGGTTGAGAGTTTGGTGACAGCAGAAAGCATGCTCCAGCTCGCGAGCGCATAAATCACGTTTCCGGCAAATGTCCAGCCGAAAGCTGAGCGTAAGCGTGGTGCGGCTTTGGCTGAGGTCTCCAACTCGCTGACTTGGACGCCCCTATCTTCTAGCGATAGATTGATCGCATCAGACACTGACGGAAATAGTTTTTACTGGCAGAACCGTGGGCATTGAGGTTGTGGGTTAGGCGCTGTCCGGATGGGAGGTACGATACGAATATCCAATCCCGTAGGGGTGCACATATTCCTTCGTCCTCCTCGGATCCCATTGATTCAGAATCGTCCCCAGCACGCGCGTCCCGTCGTCGGACAGGCGGCGGCTGACTGCGGCGGCCTCTTCCCTGGCCGTTCGTGCTGCATGCACCACTAAAACGACGCCATCGGAATAACGCGCCAGCACGCGCGCGTCGGGCATCTGTAACATCGGCGGCGAGTCGATGACTACTGTGTCGAATTCTTCGCGCATGCGATAGAAAAGGTCGAACGCCCGCTGTGAATGCAGCAGGGCTGAAACGTTCGAAGTCAGCGTCCCGGAGGGGAGCAGCGACAAGTTCCTGAAGCTGGTCTTATAAACCAGTGCCTCGCATCCACTTGGCGCCGCCTTCCCCTTGAGCAAGTCTGTCAGACCCCAGCGGTTGTGAAAGCCGAAAATTTCGTGGAGACGCGGACGGCGTAGGTCGCTGTCAATCAGCAGGACGGAATCGCCGATCTCAGCCAGCGCCAGCGCCAGGTTGCAGGCTACCGTTGTCTTCCCTTCTCCCGGGTTGGCGCTGGTGACCACGATGACGCGTGGGCGTTTGCCATCCTTTGCGGAGTAAAGAATCGAAGTAATGGTAGCGCGGAAGGCATCACCAAGTATGGATTGATTTCTGCTAGAAACGACCAGCTCCACTTTTGCAGCTGAGGCGCCGTTTGTGGAATTCAAGCCGGGGATGCCGTTCCCGTTTCGGTGGTAAATGACGCGCAGGGGCCTTCCAGCGGACGCGGAGGGGATCGCCCCCAGTTCCGGCACATCCAGGTATAACTCTGCCTCACCGGGAGCACGGATGGAGCGGTCGGCGCGCTCTTTGGTGACCACAAAGGCGATGCCAAAGAAAACTCCGGCAAGCAACCCAATCGACGAATTCAAAAGCAGGCTCGGCTTGTAGGGATGCGCGGGCACAGACGCAGAATCCACCACGCGAATGTTGCTCGCTCCCAGCGCCGAGTTCATGCTCGCCTGCTGAACGTTTTGAAGCAGGGAGTCGTAAAGCTGGCGATTTGTGTCCACTTCGTGCTTGAGGATGTTGTAGTGCGTCACCTTGTCCGCCTGGTCGGACATCAACCGGGCTTGCGAGTCGTAGTTCAATTTGAGCAAATGTTCGGTTTGTTGAGCGGACACATATTCGTTGTGGATTCGCTGGACAATGTTAGCGCGCTCCCTCTCAAGGGCCGATTCCAGCGTGGTTACTTGAGCTTGGATCTCTTTCACCGCGGGGTGGGAGGGAGTGAGAGAGGACGAGATCTCCGCGAGCTGCCGGCGAAGGTCGGTGAGCTTGACCTGATAATCCTTGAGAGTCGGATCATCGAGCACTTGGGGCAATGACTGAGACGGCGCCGTGGTCGCCAGTTCGTACTTGGATTGCGCGGCAACGCGATCCGCTTGGGCTTTGGACAGCTCCTCTTGAAGCTGACGGAGCTTCTCCTCGGCGACGTTGTCTTTTTCTGAGGTGAAAAGCAATCCTGAGGCGGTCGCATAATTCTGTAAATCATCCTCGGATTTCTCGAGTTTCACCTTGACGTCTTGCATCTGGCTTGTCAGCCATTCTCCTGTTTGCTTCGCTGTATTCCAGCGTGACTCGCGGTCTTGCTGAACAAACTGGCTGGTCAGTGAGTTTACGAAGTCAGCGGCGAGCTGCGGGTCAGCGGAATCGTAGCGGATTTCCACTAGCCGCGTGTTGGCCTCGGTGCTGACTTTCAAGTTCTTAGCAACTAAGGACAGGATCTGCTCGCGGGTCGGTGCCTGCTGCCTTTCCGGGAATCCCATGGCGCTGCCTAAAGCTGCCAGTCGACCGCTTCCACCATCTTGAAATAACTTTTCCCCGAGATTTAGCTTGGTTACAACACGCTCGATCAGCGAGTCGCTCTGCAGAATCTTCGCTTGCGTGTTCAGATCGGATCCTGGCGCGTTTGAATTCACGTCATCCGCGGTGGGGCTCAGATTGCGCAAGTTCAAGAAATTGTCATTGAGGTTCTGAATTTCGACCGATGCGCGCGCCTGGAAAATCGGCGTCTGAGGAAGGGTTATGAGCAATGCGGCAGCCAATCCCAGCAACGCGAGGAGTACCAGGGTGGCTTTGCGTCGCCGCAGAATTTGCCAGTATTCAATCAGCAGTCCCTGGCCCTGCTCTTCGTATATTTCGGGGTACTGCACCTCCAGGTTCGGGAGCCGCGATGCTAGGAGACCATCCCGGATTTCCCTGTGTGTCCGTGGGTTCTGGCCTGGGTTGTATAAAAGTGGTTGGTTTTCCATGGGGACCTCAGTAGTGATAAATCGCGGCAGCCACAGCGGCGGTGAAAGTGCCGGGAAGAAAGTCGTTGGTGAAAATCTTACGGGTGCTGGTAGGCACTACCAGAACATCATTGGGCCACAACTTAAGGTCAACTGCTTTCCCAGAAATGATTTGTTTAATATCCACTGGGATTTCGGCGAGGTTTGCCTGGCCCGGAACTTCGCGAATGATTCTTGCCTTCTGTGGCTTGGCTGTGTGTCCGAGTCCGCCCGCTTCCGACAATGCCCGAAGCACGGAAACATTTCGCTGTCCCCCCAGTGTGAATGCACCGGCATGCTGGACATCTCCGACGACGTAAATCATGTTGGAGCTGGCCTCGGAAACTGAGATGACGTCGTAAGGCTTGATTTCGATGTTTACCGCGGGCTTTTTACCCTCGAGAATTTCTTGCACGTTCAATACGACGACACTGAACTGCCCAGTGGGATCTGTTGTCGCGCCGGGTATCGGGATTTCGCCGTTTTCCCGGCGGCGCGTGACCGTGAGGCTGGAGCCGGCCGTGTCTCGTGGCCCGCCGGCCATCGACAACACTTCATAGAGCGTCTTAGGCCCTCGCAGTTGAATCACGCCCGGCTTGGTGACTGCCCCAAAAACCGAAACCGGCTGACTGCGAAACTCCGTCACCGTCACGGAAATTTGTGGGTCCTTTATAAATTCCTTGAATCGAGTGGTCAATTCTCCTTCAAGTTGCTCCACTGTCAGGCCACCCGCTTTGACCCGCCCGACTAGCGGCAGCGTGATATTTCCGTTCGTGCCGATCAGGAATGACTTGTCAGGCTTTTCAGGCCTGCCAGAAGACTCGGGGACCTCAATTCCACGAATCAGGATCTCATCATCTGGCCCGAGGACATAGCCGGAAACAGATTGCACCGCCTTTGGAGATTGGGCCTGACCGGATGTGTGAACGACACTTATCGTCATCACGATGAACACAGCGAGTATTATTCTCACAAGGCTTTTCATGATTCTTCCCCAGTCCGCGAGTCCAGTGGCCGCGCCCACCAAGCACGCCCGGACAACGCATTACGCAAACTAAGCCAGTTCGACATCGTATCCATCCACTCGGATTGACACCGACCGCTGGAGCAGCTCCACCGATAACACCAAGCTTTGATCCGCGCCTTGTCGCTCCAGGATTCCTTCAATTCCCTCAAGAGATCCTCCGCGAATGCGAACCCGCTTTCCCGCGCTGACATAGGGATGAAGTGCGTATGGAATTCGTTCTCGGATTGCCGTTCGGAGACTCTCGATTTCTTCATCGGGGATCGGCGTCCCTAGTCTTTCATTACCCACGAAGCAAAGCGCGCCAGAGGTTGACAAAACCTTCACCCGATTTTCGACGGTTGGCACGACGCGAACAAACGTGTAGCAGTTAAAAAGGGGTACGTCGACTTTCCTCCGGCGATCGCTCCACCGGTGGACTTCCTGCAGCAGCGGTAGAAATGTGAAGATTCCCTTTTCCTGGAGTTGCGAATTGACCCGTTTTTCATGTCGTGCCATGGTTTGAACCGCATACCAGTTTGATCCCTCCGGAGCGTGGATGGCGGGAGGAATGGTTACTGCGGCTTGGGGATATAACTGCATGTTGGACACAGCTTCGCCCTCTCAGTCCCATTTCGGCATTCGAAACTAGCCCACTCAATTTCTTTCGACGTGGCCCATTCATTCAAACCGCTGCACAAATTATTGGCCGAGTCGTCGGCGGATTACTCCCACAGAGAACGGCTGCGATCACGCAAATCCGAATCTCGCAGTCGCCAATTCGAACCCTGTTCGGTATTACTCATGCTTTTTTCTCTGTTCTTCCAGCCACTTCGCGGCCTGCGTGATTGCGCCTGACGGCTGCCTGGAATTGGAGCGCAATGAAAATCCCTTGCTGACAGCCGAGAAGCCGCTTCTACCTTCACGCTCGGTGTTAAAGTCAACTCGCAAGACCTTCATTTCTGCTTTGATCCGCGTCTTGGGAGCACCTTCGAGTTGCGGCAGAACCACCTCCATCTGGACGGTCGAATCAATTGGCGGACATGTGGCGGTCAAAACATAAACACCAGCCGCACTGATGTCTCGGGTGGTTCCTTCACCTTGGAAGTGATCGCTGCGCGACCTCTTCCAGGTGAAAATTGCCGGGGCCTTTATTCGATAACGATTGACAACCCTGCGGTTCCCTGGAGATGTTATTGGCATCGTGATAAATACCCCACGGAATTCCCTCGGCAACCTGCAATTCGCAATCCAGCGAAGACTATGGAAATCGACGATTGCTCACAAGTGGCCTTTAGTCACGCGCCAGATGAGATTTCTTGCTGCATCCCACGCCTTCATTTTTAGAGTCCGCCATTCCCCATTGTTGGGGTGATCCGATCCTCTATTCAGAGGACGATGCTGTCTCCAAAATTGAAGTCAAGCCTCGGAGACAGCCTGAGGACGGGAGCGGGAAAAACGTCCTCTGTGGAAAAGTGGATAACTTCGCTGCGGTCCACTCAGGAGGTAAGTTTCTTGCCTCCACTCTTGCGGACTTGGATGAGTTATGGTTCAATTACGTTCCTCTAGCTGGAGACCAATCACCAATTTGGTCCATTAACGGTTTGGTGTCCCCGCCGTCAGGTGATTCTAATTGGTTGGAGGCAGCCACGTGGCCGCATCTTTGCACCGACCAAAGGATTCGATTCGCGTCCTCATCGTCACCGGTGACAACATGACCGGTGAGCTGTTGAAGAGAGCATTCGTTCACGATCGAAAACACTTCGCGGTAGAAGCATTATTCGGAAAGTCTCAGAAAATCATTGAAAACCTGAATGAACACAAACCTCAGGTCTCACTTATCTGCGAAGAACTTGAGGATGGCCCCCATGCTGGTTTCATGGTTCTGCGCAAACTAAGGCACTCGCAGCACCGCAGCGCGGCCATCATGCTGCTGCAATCCCCCAAGGCCAACTCCGTGATCGACGCCTTTCGTGAAGGCGCCCGGGGTGTCTTCTATCGCACAAATTCCTTAAAAGCCTTATCGAAATGCATCCGGACGGTCCACCAGGGGCAAATCTGGGCCAGCAACGAGGATCTTGAACATGTTTTGAGCGCTCTTGCCCATGTCAAGAAGTTGGAATTCAACGGTGCCGATGGGGCATCCTTGTTGACGCGTCGCGAGGAAGATGTTGCTCGCCTGGTCGCTGACGGCCTGAAGAACCGTGAAATAGCTCAAGCACTCAAACTAAAAGAACATTCGGTAAGGAACTATCTCTACCATATCTTCGAAAAAGTGGGAGTATCGACTCGTGTCGAACTGATCCTTTATGCTTTGAACCAATGGGGAAAGGTCGACTAGGCTGGGCCAATTCAATGTCAGGAACGCACTTATATTCCATCCGACCGGAAAAGAGCTCGCCCACCGCCGTTTGGGCTTTCCAAAGGCTCCGCTCGTGCTTCAATGGCCGCTCGATCCGCGGATTGTATTTCACATAGGGCAGATAGCACGGCTCGTTCAAGCTCAGAAAAGTCCGATTTGTTTGATAGTAAGTGTTGCGCCATGCCTTAAATTCTCCCCTTCCACCCGAGCATATTATTTGATGGGTGCAACGCCATCCTATCTGAATCCATTGGACTTAACCGCGAATGGTCAAAACAGGACATTTCGCATGAGTCACGATCTTGTAGGTTCCCGAGCCAAAGAAAGGGGTAGCTTTGGCAAGCGTACCTTCAATTCCGCGGATGCCGATAACGATCAAGTCCGCGCCATGTCCTTCGGCCACCTCAAGCATTTTCGAAGCAGGAGCGCCACGCTCCACGATGCAATCTGGCGCACATCTCAAATCCGCCCCAAATGGGACTAGCTTGCCCAGTGAGTGTCGTAGCGCTGAGATGTCAGCCCCATTCTCCAGGCAGTGCAGCAAAATGAGTTGCGCGCGATGCTCTTCCGCCAGAGAAACCGCATAGGGCGCTCCAGCGAGTGACTCCGGACTGAAATCAGTTGCGAAAAGAATTCGGCTTAAATCGATTGCGGGTTCATGCCTTAGGGAGGCCAAGGGGCCTAGACTTAAGACCGGACACGGGGCTTGGCGAAAAATTTGCTCCGCGACGGACCCCAATAAGGCTTTTTGCAGGGCGCCGCGGCCATGCGTGCTGAGGACTATCAGGTCAATCTCTGAATTGCGGATAATCTCACGAAGAGTGGGCCAGGTGTCCCCCGAACGAAAAATGACTTGATGAGGTACACCGCTGAGCTGCTCATCCAAGTGGCGACGCCTGTCCTCGCGAAATTCCGCCTCCTCCTCGGCAAGTTTGGGCCAGGCAGCAGGCGGAACGAGGGGGAAAATATCAGGTGGAATTACATACGCCGCGTGGATTTTAGATTGATATCGACGAGCAATTCCAATAGCGTACGGGAGTGCCTTCTCCGCGGCTGGAGAAAGATCTGTTGCGTACATTATGTTTGCAAACCGGACGCGAGTTGTGGACTCCTTGACTTTCATTGCTCACCTCCAACGAAATAACCTCAAACTTTAAGACTTCCCCGAATCTTGACCCTGATTTCCGGGGGAGCCATCAGGCTGCATCCGGAGAGAACGGATCGACACGATGTCCACAATCATTCCGCCATGGACATTTCATGGCTGGGTTCATGACTCGATTTCGTATCAGGCATCTGGGTGACGCTACCCGATGAGATCGTGCCAGGAAATGTCGTGTGTCACCGTGTCTTGTGACCCATATCACAGTGCCCGTCAAGCACTCGATCATCGCGCGGAAACGCAAGCAACAAACGCAGAAATTATCTGCGCTTTTTATGATGGGCGGATTTGACGTTGGTGGCACAATTATTTAGGAAAAAGTCTGGATTGGCGTCTCTCGCGGATATTAAGCATTCTTTCTGTATAGAAGCCGCTGCTGTGTTTTTCAATCGACTGAAGGTCTTCTAGGGTTAGAAGCTTGGACGGAAAGAAGTTAAGACCATATTTTCGAAAGTACTTGCTATTCACATTGTTCGGCTGTTTGGTCAACCTTTCGACCAACGGGAGTAACTCCTCAGCCACCTCGATACAGCCACGTTTGGTGCTGGAGAAATCCAAACACTGCGAGAAGGAGCCGATGATCGTGTCGGTGAACTGAATGAGATGTGATTGCTGTGGCCATAGACGCTCCCTCCGATGGTCGGCAGCAATCGTAGTGAGTTTCGGTTCATCAAATACGACATCGCCGAAAGTGTCGCGTTCTATTCTCCACATTGGATGCCATCTCAGAGGATTGTCGCCACGCATTGTCTGAGTGCCGTGAAAAACACGGCCTACGCGAACGACTTCGAAGTCGCTCGAGTAAAATCTTCGGATACCGGAAATAAGGGTGGTGCGGAAAAAGCGATTGTAGATATTTTGATCCGCTCCCGATCCAAAACAGTCACGGTTGAGGTTTTTTAGATTGACCCCCAACACCAAGGCGCAAAAGTTGTTGTGTTCCCCAACTTGTCGTGTAAAACGAGTGTCTTGCAAAAGGAATTGAATCCACTTTTTGGCAGTTGCCGTCTTTTTCCCTTCTGCGGTATTGGAAGAGGGATTGTGAAGTTCAGAAAAATGGACAAAGCCATCATATTCTCCGCGGAACCGCGCCAGTTCATTAATGAGCCATCTTTCTGAAGACGACGGGACAAAGAGCATGCCGTGATAGAGCCATTTCTCTTTTTGTAGTAAGCGCTCGTCGTGAAAAATATTGATCGTTATTTCCTTCTTCGTATTCATCATTTGGTTGCGTTGAATCCTACTCTACGCTACTGAGAAGGCAGAGGTTGCTCAATACCGGAAATAACTTTCACCTCTTGGGAATTTTCACTCTGTGAAATCAAGCTAAGTCTTGTGCTTTCTGTATTTTACAGAAAAGCATCGTAAGGCCCGCCACTTGCTCTCTTACAAGCGTCCCCTAGAACTGTGCTCTTACCAGTGTGCCTGTGCGCGAACGAGGGGGAAATGACTGTTGCAAAAGCTAAACTACTGGGCCAAACCGGTCCAGCGTTGGCTGACACCTTCGTCCCGAAGCCGGCTTGTTTGGCTACCGTAGAACCCCAATCTGTCGAGTTCCTCTATCTCGATCAGGAAGCCGTTCTCGCCGCTGGCCTGCTGGATATGCCCCGCGCTATGGAGATTGTGGGCAAAGCTCAATTGTCGTACGCCACGGGCAAAGTCATCGAGCCCTACAAAGTCGTCTTACGCCCAGAAGATACAGTCGAAAGTGAAGAGCGCGGCCGGTTAAATGGCCTGTTCGCGTGGATAAGCGAACCAATTCCGGAAGTTGGCATGAAATGGATCGCCAGTTTCCCCGCGAACCGCAGAAAAGGTTTACCGCGGGCCAGCGCTTTGATCACCTTGAACTCCCCCGAAACCGGAGTGCCAATCGCGGTTATGGATGGAACCTTAATCAGCGCCATGCGGACCGGTGCAATGACCGCCCTGGGTGTCCAATTCCTGGCGCCGCGCAAAACGCGAAAGATTGGAGTGATAGGTGCGGGCGTGCAATCGCGCACACAAATCCTCGGCTTATTCACTGCCTTGCCGAAGGTGCAAGAAATTGCCATCGTCAACCGTGATCTCTCACACTCGGAAGCAGTAGCTGAAGAGTGTCGCGTTCGCTGGGGCGCTCCCACGCATGCGGTGAAATCGGTGGATGAGGCATTAGCCGACGCCGATGTTGCACTGACTGCCACCACTTCGCACCAGCCCGTCATGTTTGCCCGGCAAATCAAGCCGGGGGCCTTGACTGTTCAGATCGCCGGACACGAATGCGAATTCGCTGTACTTCAACAATGCAAGAAAATCGTCACCGACGACTGGGCGGTTGTGAAGCATCGGGGGATCATGACTCCGGCTCTCATGTATCAACAGGGCCTCTTGCGTGACCAGGACATCTACGCCAGTGTCGGTGAATTGATTTTGGGGCTTAAACCAGGCCGCGAAAACGATGCCGAGAGAATTCACTATGCCCACATGGGAATGGGCGTGGATGATATCTCTCTGGCGTATGACATCTATCAGAATGCGCTCGAACGCGATTTGGGAACGAAGATGTCGCTTTGGAAGAAACCACTTTGGATATGATCTAAATTCGCCATTAAATGGGAGAAGATAAAAACACGAGTTCTACCCCACAGGCTCATTACTGGCATTCGCTCCGCCCGTCATCCTGATTTTCACAGTGCTTCCTGGATTCTCCAAAACAGGCAATGTTGGCAGGCTCTTCCCCCGGTAATCGAAAATCCTCAATTCCAGGGCTGGCCGCGCAGATTTGGCTTCCTCCGCGCTCAAGAGCCCCGCATCCACGAGTTTCTTGTTGAGGTTGTCGAATAGGGTTTGCTGCTGACTAATGAAAGCGCGCAAGCCCCTCAGATACGTAACCTCGGATTTACGATTTAGGGCACCAGGGGCTGGCGTTTTCCTCTCGAGGCCAATTAGTTTTGAGCTGCCGTACGGAGCTCACGTGTTCGCCTGCGGCGGCGTACGTACCACACTACCATCGCTACGAGTGCCACAAGCACCAACACAATAAGAACGCCAACCGCGGTGAGGTTATGTATAGGATCCATCATGACAAATTGGCCCTTCGTCGTATAGAACCCGTTGAAACTGCGGAGCGCCTCGGGCAGCGCCAGCAGATCGTCCTTGCTCAATTGCAACACGTGTTCGTTGGGATGGTATTGCGACCCCGACGGAAACAGCTTTCCTTGCACGTCTTTTTCAATGTGACCGCCAAGCACAAAACTTACTGGACGGTCTTTGACGAACGCCGCCGCTCTTCCCGCGCTGGCCAAATCGGCCTTTGGATCGTCGATCAGCAGCCGGCCGGGCAACAAGAAATCTCCCGAAAAGAAAAGTCCAGTGTTCCGGTCGTAAAACGACACTTCCGTTTCGTTGTGGCCGGGAGTGGGGATCACGTCTACCGTTCGATTGCCAAGGTCGATCTGCGCAACGCCGTTCGGCCAGTTCGTGAAATGGTGAAACTGCCGCACGCTCTCCAGATCGAACCCCACGACCTGCACGTCCGCCAGATGCATGAACTGCGCGTCCCCGGCGCGATGGTCTAGGTGCCGGTGCGTATGCACAACCAGCAGCGGCAGCTTTGCGGAGCCTTCCATCGGCAACAAGCTCATCACTGTTTTTTCCAGTGGCATTTGACTCGCGTCCGTAACGGCGCCTGTGTCAATCAACATCGTCTTTGTATTTCCAATCAACAAATACATGAACGGCGCCTCAAACGTCGAACACAGGTTCTCTCGCAGGATGAATGTTTGGGTGTTGTATGAGTGCACCTGGAGAGGAGGTTGTGGGTTCTTCGAGCAATTCGGCGCACCCTCATTCCAATGAACCTGCGTGGATCCGGGCACGAGTTGAGACCAGCCGGACAAGGGCGCAAGCAGCATCCCGAGCGCCAGCAGAACGAACGATGTAAGCCGGAGAAGGGACCATCGGTTACCGGCGCTGGCAATAACGACCTCGCGCCCACCTGTGAGACGGGTTATGACCGCGCCAATGGGGTAGTCACCTCGGTCACCGGCGCGCTTGGCCTCCGAGACAGCCGGCTCCATGAACTTCTTTCGCGGTTTGTAGGAAACTGGGATCATGTAGAAAGATTATATCTGTTTGTTTTGACAGTTTCTTCGGATACCGAAGACGCGAGGGTATGCGATGCCGCTAGTTGTGGACAGCAGGTGGGCGAAGGCGTTCGCCAACATTGCAGTGCCGCTGTCCGTCTTCAGCGGAAGTGGGAGTGAGTTGAGAGTTTTCGTAAGCTATGGAATCTGAGCTTTCCGGTTCATCCCAAGCAGCGCTAGGATGCGCAGAAAGCAGGGTGAATCATGAGCGAAGAACTAACGAGAAACCAAGACGCAGAGGAACAGCGAGATCAGTCTGGGAGTGAAGAGAGAGGGGCAGCCCTGCCCGAGGGCAGGGCTGGCGGCCGGCGCGGGGAGACCGCGCGGCAGCTCATTCGCCGAGCGAAGCAAGTGACCCGCAGGAGATTTCCCGCCGAAGAGAAGATCCGCATCGTGATGGAAGGGATCCGGGCCGAAGTGTCGGTGGCCGATCTGTGCCGCCGCGAGGGAATTCATCCAACGATCTACTATAAGTGGCTGAAGGATTTCATCGAAGCAGGCAAGTGCCGGCTGCGGCGTCAAGGGGTCTACGATGAACGCCCCGTGCAACGGGGCGCCTTTGATCCTGCTTCCGGCTCGCATGGCTAGGAGTGTGCGTGGGGGCGCCGTGAAAACACTCTTGACAACGCCGACGATGCTATAAACGTCGCTTTGAGTGCTCCATTTCATTTTGTTTTCAATGACTTGTGCAAGAACCGTTTTTCTCCGACCCTCTGCTTTTTTAGCAGGTGCCTCCGAGAACTGCAGCACGCGCCCTTGCCGTACAACCGCCATTCTCGCAACAACCTACGGCGACTTCTCCAATTGTTCCAACCGCGATTTTGCGTCGATGCAGTCCAAGGAAAGCCAAGCCGAAAAAAACTGCTTGACTCTGGACTGTACTTTAGGGTGTAGCTTCCAAAGAGGAGCCCAAGGCAATGCAAATCGGCGTCGTCGCAAGAAAGATCGGACTCAGCGTTGACGCGATTCGCTTTTACGAGCGCAATGCGCTGCTCCCGCGGCCTCCAAGGACGCAGGGTGGCTTCCGTCAGTACGGGGAAAACGATGTTGAAACGCTGGCTTTCATACGCCGCGTACAAGGACTGGGATTCAAACTGAGGGAGATCCGCGGTCTCTTGAGCTTGCGAGGAAGCCAATTGCAGCCATGCGCTCCGGTGCGTCGGCAATTGGAAGAAAAGCTGGCTGATGTGCACCGGAAACTTGTTGACCTAAAGAAGCTGGAGGACGAGTTGCGTCTGGCGCTGCGCAGTTGCAACAAAGAGTTGCGCAAGCGACCGGCTCATTGCCCGATTTTGAGAGATAGAAGCCCACGGAAATCGGAGAGCGAAAAGTGAAAGTTGAAGTCTTGTACGTGGCGGAGTGCCCGTCTCACCCTGGAGCAGTGAAGCTCCTCAGGGATATCTTGGCCGCTGAAGGAGTCGCAGCTGAGATTCATGAAGTATTGGTTAGCGACGAACGGACGGCCAACGACCTTAGGTTTCTTGGTTCCCCGACCATTCGAATCAATGGGCAAGACGTAGTCGGAGAGTCGCAAAGGCCGCAGAGCTTCGCGCTGAGTTGCCGTTTGTATTCTGGATCGAAACTTGTCGGTCTCCCGCCTGCGGAAATGATTCACCGGGCAGTTGTCGAGGCCCGGCATAGGGGCAGACCGTGAAACAGGGTACTGGCATCTCGGCATCGGTAGGCGCAATTCTGAGTTCCGTGGCGATGATCAGTTGTTGCCTTCCGCTTGGATTTGCGGCGGCACTGGGAGTCGGTACTGCCAGCGCTTTCTTAACGACCCTGCGCCCATGGCTTTTGGGACTCTCGGTTGTGCTGATCGGCCTGGGATTCTGGCAGCAACATCGCGCCAAACGGTGCGCGATCCGGGGCAGGTTGGTTGGCAGAGTGCTGCTTTGGGCGGCTGTGGTTGTGGTCTTGGGAATGATTTGGTTCCCTCAGCAAATCGCTGGACTCATTGCCGGCGGATTCTGGCGGTCTGCGAAATGAGAAAGAAACTCATAGCTCTTGGCGTAGCGGTCGTGGCCGTCCTGCTCGGTGCGGTGTACTTGTGGGGACCTGGGAAAGCCCCACCAGGCCAGCAACCGCTCGTGGCGCTTTCGTCCGCGAATCCTAATCCATTCGAGACTGCTTTTGACGCGGATGCTGATATGCCACGCCTCGTTTTGCTGCTTTCTCCGACATGACCATTTTGTCTGCGGGGGTCCTCCGCAACCGATCAACTTCTGGCACAGCATCCCGAATGGGAAGTACGCGTGCTGGTTGTTTGGGAACCAATTCTGGTAACCGACTGGCGGTCGCCCAGCGGAAGCACATTGGCTAGGTTGTCGGACCCTCGGGTGCGGCAGTTTTGGGATCCTAAACACGTCGTGTCGATAGAGCTAAGTCAAATGGAATCGCTGAGGCACCTTCAGACCGAGCCGAACTCTGGCAAGGGATTTTATTGGGATGAAGCGATCGTGTATGGGCCGCATTCAAAATGGAAGGACGCGCCAACGCCTTTGTTTTGGAATGGTCCGGTCTACCAAGTGATTCCCGGCCTAGGAGGGGCGCTCAATGGGATAGCTCCTCACACGCCTTAGAAGATAGCGCGAAGTTTAGAGATCCTACTCGACTCAGCGTGGAAGTGGCAAAGCCTCTCGACCGCTCCAAGAAAGGTCCATATGCAGACTAAAGAAACCAATTTTCCGACCTCAGCCGCATCCTGTTACGCGACTGATTGGTTGTGCAGCGGCAAGGGCCTGTTGTTTTGGGGTCTGCCGATCCTCGCACTGATCGTCGGTGGCTCGTGGTCAAGCATGCGCCCTTGGCTTTGGATTCCGGCACTTCTCGCGATGGGAATTGCCTGTCTGGCGAACGCCGCACGATGTGGGAGAGTACATTGCTACTTTACCGGCCCGCTCTACCTTCTTGCGGCGTCCTATGTCTTGCTCGCTGAATTCCATCTGGTTCCGATGAATCCGAATAGATTCCTGGGCGCGGTAGTGCTTCTGACGCTGCTTGCCTTTCTGGCTGAATTTCCGCTGGGAAAGTACACGAAGCCATGGCAACAGGGGTGAGTTCGAATAAAGGTTATCAGGCGAGAAGCTTGGCACAGAGAGTCTTTGGGGGTTGCGCCAAGCCGACCGCCTACACCAGCCGCCCTTGCTCGCGTGCGAGACTCTGCTCTGCCATGTATAAGTTGGCCTTAAATCGCCATCAGGACTCACAATACTGGGATGCAGGTCATTTATTGGATGTCGACAAACCGGAAGCTATCCAGAAGCGGGGTTCGAGGAGATCGGGGCGAAAGCGCCACTCGGTAGCATTGTGTTTCCCCCAACCGCACTTTTGGCTCGGATTAACTAATGGGATGGTCCGCCGCTCTAGATAGCAAGCGGGCTGTGTATGAAAATCTTGCGGAGGAGGCATCTCCGGTTTCGTCGTCATCCGCCAGGAATGTTCGAAAGCACTCATCTAGCATCCACCTCTCACGCACGTATGAGGCCTCTAGCATAATGCTCGTTCAATCAAACAACCCACGCGAGTAAAGTTTCTCGTAGGTCTCGATATCGCGTTCTCGTTCAGGTGCCAATGCCCGGAATATCTCAGCTGCGAATGCAAAAGGAGCTAGACCATTTGCTGTGATAACACATCGATCACGCACCGCTGGCGACGCTCGATAGAATTCTTTCCCACGATACTCGTGGACATACTTCCCGATGAAGCCCTTGCCGTTGCTCGTATGCAGACGATCGTCGAGCAGCCCACCATGAGCCAGGGCCAGAGTCGCAGCACAAATCGAGGCAACAGGCCGGCTCAGAGTGACCATGGCCCGCAACACTTCAGAAACCTGAGGTAATTCTCCGTCCGTCCAGGACTCACCACCGGGGAGAATGAGAATATCTGCTGATTCAGGCACAAAGGCCGAGAGAGGGAGGTCCGGCATCACTTTGAGGCCACCCATGCTCACGACCGTTTCTGCCGCCAGACCTACTGTCTTTACGGCGTATCCAAACGTCCGTCGCAACTCGGCTAGAGCCGAAGCAGCTTCCCAATCAGCGTAGCCGGTCCGCAGGAGAACGTACGCTGTATTCATGATCCGACCTCAATTCGACCCTTGAGCGACAATACAAATCATAGCCTGACGCGAGGTTTTCCACTCACCCGAGCAGCGCACATCAGAATTCTGAGCGAGTGGTCGCCAACACTTCCCTTACCGGATTATGGAAGGGTTCGACTTGAACCATGGGGAATAAGATTCATCATTTTCTTGGTCCAGGTTTTGGGCGATTTCGTGATGCTGATTTCGGTGCCGCGTTAGTTGTCACGAATTTGTAGGCCATGCCGAGCAAGTCCCGCAGCAGACCGGGATTGACGCGAGACAGGCGGACCAGAACGGCGGTATAGCCGGCATAATGGTCTGTTACGTAGTAGACATCGGGGGCCGCAATGAGCAGCTCAGCTCGATCATCAAGATCCACTCGAACGACAAGCGAATCAGGTTCGGCCGAGCGATGAGGCGGTATACATGCCAGGAGTTGTCCGTGGACCTTGAGCGCTGGGCACCCGTACGCTGTGCTCTCCTCCACGCCAGGCAGCGCTAATCCGATATTCCGCACGGTGTCGAAATCGATTTTGCTTTTGGGCATTCGTCAACGCGACTCCGCGGATCTCCCCGTTCTTGAATGGCTCGATACCGTCGTGGATAGGCGTGTCGAGTAACGCGAACTTGAGAATGCAGCCAGGAGGAGTCGAACCCCCGTCCGAAAAGCGCTACGGCCCGAAGACTACATGCTTAGCTCGGTTCAGTCTCCGATCCGCCCTGAAGGGCCTCTCGCGAGTTTGCCTGACGTCGTCGCCATCGCGGGGTGGTCGCCGAAGAAAGCGATGAACGCTTTTCACAGTAGACCAACAGCCTAATTTGCCTGCGCCTGCGCTCGCTCTACTACCTCGACCAGATTTGTCCGCACGCGATCTGCCGCCTGAGCGCTCTTCAGAGTTGCTAGGAATTTCTTGGTAAAGTCCTGTTGCAAATGGAAGTCCTGCGACGCTTGTGACCTGTAAACCTCGTAAGAAACAAGTGTGTTGGGATCGTCCTGCCGCGCAATCAGGTAAAACGCTTCGACGCCGGGCTCCGTTCGCACTAACGGCAGGTACTGCCGGGCGGCCTCGATAAGCTCGGCGCGACGTTGCGGTTGAATTTTCGCCTCGATCAGCATGATTACTTTCGGGTTCGTTTGTGTCATGGTGCTCTCCTCTTGAGGGGTCAAAACCTTCGAAAAGGCAAATGCGTCGCGTATTGTCGCTGGGCTGAAAGCGGCCGACAGACCGAAGGTCGAAGTAGTCTTGAGAAAGTCCCGGCGCGATTTGCAGTCCGACCGTGTCATGATCTCCACCCTTCGTTCGCAGCCTGGATTCTTGGAGGCGGGGGGAGTTGAACCCCTGCCATTGGTTTAAGAATACCGACTGTCGGGGCGGTAATTGAACCGACCCGACTTGGCTAGCCCGAGCGAGCTGCCAACTTCCTCGCAAGCCTTAGAAGCAGTTTCCGATTCCTCTCTTCCATTTTCCCCAGTGCACGACGAAGATTGTGAAGCATGCGGGCCTGTTTGCCGGATGCACCCCAGGCGAGCTTGTCCTGCGGCCCCCCTTTAGGTAGTTCAATCGGCTTCGGCGGTTTCTCGGCATCGTAGAATAGCTGATATAAAGGGACTCCAAGAGCGCGGGCAAACTTCTCCAGAGTTACCAAAGAAGGCACGGTATGACCATTCTCGACCCGTGAGATATAGGCACGGATCAAGCCAGTACGCTGCTCTATGTCTCCTTGTGACAGCTTCTTCTGTTCGCGCAAATCCCGGAGACGGTCGCCGACAATCATGAATTTGTACTCCTTCTAGTGAATGACGGGAGAGGGGGAACTTACTATCAGGCTGAGCAACTGGCAACAGCAGCCTCAATCAATGAACTCCCGCGGTAGCCCTGAAGGAGCGACACCGTTAGGTGTCGCGAGTCAACGGTCTTGCTCCCAGACTGGCACACTAAACATAATGATAATGATAATGCTGCTGCTGAGCCTCCTCCCAGGGCTGCGATCAACAGCAAGCTACTTCCAAAATTCACCTAGCCAACAGGCCTGCTCCTGTTTTCAGTGGATACATCCCAAATACATGCTGCCAAACCGCGCGAGGGCGGCGGTTCGCACACCCGTATCACAGTAATCGGCCACATGAAGCCCTCGCGATGCCACTTCAACGCAAAAATCAGCCTGTGATTTCCACGTATCAACTGGAGGTGGGGGAGCCGCGAAGAAGCTACCCCTCATGCCAGCCCATAGCTCAAACTCCAACTCAATACCAAGATCGGGATCGTAGCCAGAATTTTCGCCAGCTTTCACAATTTTATTCAAGAGACCGAGCTCAGCCAATAACATCATGGCGCAGGTGTGAGCGACAAGGTCGGCAACCTGCAGACCAAGGACCTTAATTGAATCCTGCTCGAAATGAAACGTACATGGCGGGCATCCGGAGAGTGTTTGTGCTGCGTGGCGGCTAGCTTTGGCTTCGCTCTCAAAGATGCCTTCGTCGAAGAATACGTCATGTGATTTGCTACTGAACGTGACAGTAGACAGAATCTTCTTCAGACCACGCAGAGCTTCGAGCCCGAGCACTTGACGGGGATCATCCGGAGCGACGACAACTCCAATTCCGCATTGTTTGTAAATCACCGATTTCAGCAGTTCGCGTGCCCGTTTCTGCTCGGGGTTCGTATCCATTCGCGCACCGCTCTTATACTCATCAACCTTCGGAACCAGCCCACTCTCCAGGAGGGCATCTCTCACGGAACATTCAAGAGAGCTCTCTGAGTAGATAAAGACGCCAAGCGAGAATTTGCCCTTTGGATGAATGCTCTCGTCGAAATAGAAGAAACCCATGACTCGTAACACTAGCATTTTTAGGATTCGCGGTCAGTTCAGGGCTATGCGAGCATTGTCAGCCGATTGCGCGAATGACTATTCGTGGCGCAGGGCGACCATCGGGTCGACACGCATCGCGCGTCGCGCGGGAATGTAGCCAGCAAGTGCGCCGGCGGCGAGGAGCGCGAGCGCAACAGCCGTAAGCGTCACTGGATCATAGGGTGTCACGCCAAAGAGCATGTGCGTGATGAGACGAGTCGCGGCAAGCGCGCAGGGCAGACCAATAGCGATACCAATCAGGGTCAGCATCAACGTCTCGCGCAGAATCATCCTCAGCACGGAACTGCGTTGAGCTCCGAGGGCAAAACGGATGCCGAGTTCCCGAGTGCGCCGGGTGACGTTGTAGGCCATCAAACCAAAAAGGCCGATCGTCGCAATCAAGAGAGCCAGTGCGCCAAAAAACGCGGAGAGCATCGCGATGATGCGCTCCGGCAAAATCGAATCGTTGACGGTCTTGGCGAGAGAGTCGACCGAAGCTACATACTGGCGCCCAAGGGAATTTGCAGCTCGCTGCAGTGGAACCAGCATGGAGCTAGGTGGAAGGTCAGTTCGAACAAGCAAAGTGTCAAACTCTGCGGCCATGCCATATTGCAACGTGTCGAAGTAGACGGTTGGTTCGGGCGGTTTGCGAATGTCATAGAGACTCGCGTTGCTGACAATTCCGACGATCTCCAAATCCTGCAACCGCGGGTCTTTACTGATGTCGATGTGCTCTCCGATCGCGTTCCCGTGTGGGAAAACTTCTTGAACGAAATTTTCGCTGACCACGACCGCGTGTGGGGTGCGGGTATTGTCTTGCCACTTGAATGTGCGACCTTGAAGCAGTGAAATTCCCTCGGTATGGAAAAAGCCTGGCATGACCCGATCGAGCTCGGAAGAAAAAAACTGGTTGTCAACTCCGTGGATGCGAACTTTTACCGGCCAGTGGTAGCCGCCACCAACATCTCCGTGTGAGAACGATGCAGAAACGACCCCCGGCAGATGCGAAATACGGTCGGTGAGTTCGTGAAAATAGGGGAGCGGATTTGCATCCTTGAACGCGCCTGGTTTGGGAAACAGTCGGACTTCCAGCACGCCGCCAATCCGAAATCCAGGCTGAGCCGCGCGCAAATTTTCGAGCGTGCGGATGAAAAGTCCGGCACCCGCGAGGAGGACGATAGAAAGAGCAACTTGAATGACAATTAAACTTTTCCCAAGCGTTCCAGTTCCATGGCCCAGAGTCCGCGAACTTTGCTGCAGAGCGGAGTTGGGATCCTCGCGCGTGGCGTGCCACGCGGGCGCAAGGCCGAAGAGCACCCCAGTCAGGATGGCAACGCCCGCTGTAAAGCCAAGGACTCGCACATCGGGCGAAAGGTCGAGCACTTTCGCGCCCACGTAGCCATACAAGCCGATGTGCTGGAACAGGAAATCAACCAAACCGTAGCTTCCCCAATTTGCGAGCAAAAAGCCCGCGAGAGTTCCCCCGACAGAAAGGATGATGCTTTCGACAAGCAATTGTTGTGCGAGACGGGAACGAGAAGCGCCCAGAGTAGCGCGGATTCCGAATTCGTGATTACGCGCAGCCGCGCGCGAGAGCATCAGGCTGGCGAGATTGACGCAGGCGAGGAGTAGCACGACAGCGGAGATGCCCAGGAGGACGTAGACAGGGTTAGCAAACCTAGTGCGCAGGTAGGAGCCACCTGTCGCATCGGATTTGAGCGTGAATTGCAGGGAGTCGAAGGTGTCACGCGCTATGCGAGTTTCCTGCGCGGGCGCCACGGCTTGGCGAATTGCCGGCCACAGTGAATCGAGCTGGGCACGCGCCCGGTCAACGGTGACTCCCGGTTTGAGCCGCCCGACGGGGTCGAGCCACAGCACGTCACGACGCTGAAGGCTTATTTGCGGGTTGGTTGTTCCATAAATCAGCGGCTCCGCGTTGAGCGGGACAACGATGTCGTCTTCCTCGTCGGCGTTCGTTCCGGAGAAGCCCTTCCGAGTGACGCCGATGATGGTGAAGGAAACGTTTTCGATCTTGAGAGTTTTTCCGAGGACGTCCTTGGCGCCGCTGTATTGGCGTTGCCAGAAGCCATAATCAAGCACGGCGATTTGCTGTGGCCCGGCAGAGTTAAGGTCAACATCGGAGGGCGTGAGCAGCCGTCCAATTTCTGGTGTTGCGCCCAGAACCGAATAATAACTGCCGGTGACAGAATCAACGCTGGCGCGGATAAGTTTGCCGTTCGTTTCCACGTTCATTACCGGGCCACCCTCCACAGCGAAGGCTCCTGAAAAAACGTTCTGGTCGCGCATAATCTCCTGAAACATTGGCAGCGAGACTGATGCGTAATCGTCGCCGGGGGTGTGCGCGCCGAAGCGGACAAGCTCCTCGGGGTGAGGTACGGGCAAGTTGCGGAGGACGAGGGCGTCGAGAAGGCTGAAGAAGGCGGTGTTCGCGCCGATGCCGAGGGCGAGAGTGAGGACGGCCACGGCGGTGAAGCCGGGGGATTTGCGGAGCATGCGGAGGGCGAAGCGAATGTCTTGGAGCGTCGCTTCAAGGAAGAGCAGGCCGCGCTCGGACTGATAACTCTCTTCCACGCGAGCCATCCCGCCGAGCTTTAGGAGAGCCTGGCGACGTGCCTCCCCCGGAGACATGCCAGCGCAAAGGTTTTCCTCGGTTAGTAGCGCGATGTGTTCGGCAAGTTCTTCTCTAAGGCGTTCGTCGTGGCGACGTCGGAGGATGGAATTTGTGAGCCGCTTGAAGAAACGGCGCAGAGATTTCATGGCAGGTCTTCTGCTTTCACGTCAAAGAAGCGGCCGATGATTGCGGCCATTTGTTCCCAATCGCAGGTTTCGGCGTGCAATTGCTTGCGGCCCGCGCGCGTGAGGCGATAGAAGCGAGCGCGGCGATTATTTTCTGAAGCGCCCCAGTTGGATTCGATGGCGCCTTCGTGCTCCAGTTTTAGAAGCACGGGATATAGAGTCCCCTGATTTACGGCGAGCAAGTCGCCGCTGATCTGTTCGATGCGCCGCGCGATTCCATAGCCGTGCAGCGGCCCCAGGACGGCGAGGGTTTTCAAGACCATCAGCGCCAGCGTACCTTGCAACACGTCCGCTTTTTGTTTCATAGCACCCTCATTTTGGTTTCCAACAGGATGATGCCATACTTCCTTTGGGAAAGCAACAGGGCGGTGCCCGTCCAACAGTCTAGGTCCCTCACATAGCTCCGCAACGACGCAGTTCCTGAGTGCGGGGTGCATAGAAAGAGTATTGGGTGCGGACGGACGGCAACCCAGAAGTAATCCGCTTCATTCGTCGCGCACCGCTGGAGGGACGGAAGGCTAGGCAGACCTCGGAGACGGTTACAATGCCCGACGCGCTTCGCTCGAATGCTTCAGATTAATATTGCCGGAAGTGTCCAATATCGTGGCCTTTGCCATTTGCCGGGTTGCGATCTGCATCGCGCACTCTCCTTTTAACGCGGTCAAGACAAGTTTCCAGATCTCATCTACAAGCGTCTGCTGATTCTTATTATTGTGGTTTGAACAGCGGCTGGGCGTAACGAATCGGCACGCCGAAGTTGGAGCCACCGAAGCCTTTGACCACTGCGAATGTCACCCCAATCACTTCTCCGTCCAGATCGATCAGCGGCCCCCCCGATCCCCCGGACGTCGTCTGCGCATCGTAAACTATCTTGTCAGGGAGTACGTCGCCGATGTGTCCCTGCGTTACCAACGGCCGGATCAGTTTGCGTCTTAGAAGTTCGCCAGCTATTTTTCTCGGATCGCCGCCCGACACTTTTACGATGTCATCCACTTCGTCCTCTCCCGCGCGGGCTAGAATGGCGCTGATTCCCGTCGCGTAACCAACAGAAATTATAGGCTGTCCGCTGACCACCGCTTCCTTACGGCTGTCGATCTTCAGAATTGGGCGTTTCAGGCCGGAAAGATCGCCGTGAAGCATCGAAAGATCCGCGTCATCGGATATTTGCGAAATCCCCACCGAAACGCCCGAAGGGGCGTCCGGGAAGTACGCCGTCATCTCCGCAATCACCGGCTCCAGTCCCTGTTGGAGCGCCGAACTTAGTTCGTCATTCTTCCACCAGGGTTGAGCCACGTGATGATTCGTCAGGATTTTCCCTTCCGCGACAAGAAATCCCGTGCCGAAGAAATCCGCGCGTACCTCCGGCATCCGGCCTTCCAAGGTATAGACCGGATTGCCATCGCTGTCTTTCAGCGGCGCGCCATCCGCATTAATCAATCCGTAGCGCAGACGCCGCCCTGAACCCCGGTCATTGAACGCCACGGAAACATGCAGCAGGCAGACACTCGGCATGTAAGATCGAATGACCCCCTCCGCGGCATCCGACTCGCTCGCCAGGCGCTTCAAGCGGCCGGTTGTTTCTTCCAGTTGCTTTCTAAGTTCGGAAACGTCGCTAGCGCCCCCGCTCGAAATCTTCTGCCGCAGATCTTCCGTCTGCTTCTGGAGCTGCTCCTTCTGCAGGGCCGAGTCCGTTTGCTGCAAATCCACGCGCAACTTTCGCGTTTCTGCGATCAGTTCTTCCTGGCGGTGAACGCCATGTTCGAGTTGTGCGATTGCCGAATAGGCGCGTTTCGTTTCCTTGTCCGCGCGCCGCGAATACAGAAGAAAAATACCCGCAATGATAAGAGCGACGAAAACAAGGGAACCGACCCCGATTTTCAGCCCGCGATCCAGCGTTGTGGCATCGTGCGTCATCTTCTCAATTACGGCCAATGCTTGAAATGCGGTGTTCGCGGTCTCCTGGCCTTCTGCCGCGAGGCGCGTCTTTTCCCGCAAATCTTCGTACGCATGTTTGTCACGAAGTTGCACGCGCACGCGCGCCAGCAATTCCGCGGGTTCCCATTGCGGAATAAGAGCATCGTCGGCGCCTAGATCGAGTCCCCGAGCGAGTTCCGCTCCCCCGCCGCCCGTCAGCAAGATCACGCGTGTGCTGGCGGTTGCTGCCAGCCCTTTGATTTCCGCCAAAGCGTTGCAGCATTGCAAATTCGATAGATCGGCAGAAAATAGAAACAGGTCCACGCCGCCATTCTGAACGATGGTGAAGCCCTCCTCCTGGGTCGCGGCAGACGAAACCTCATATCCCGCCGAACGCAAGAGGTCCAGCAATAGTTGGCGCGACTTCGCATCCGGCTCAACAATCAAAATGGTTTCGCGTTTTGTTGGCAAACTCTTAGTCTCCACGGATTCACCCTAAATACCATGAAACAGGCCGGAGCGGGTGGTCCGTCGGAATTTTCTACCGGCTCTCCATGCGACTTAGGAAAAACCCGTGGCCCATCCTAATATGGTCGCTTTGCAAGTGTGTGGCGTTTTTGAAGTTTCAACTGAGGAGATAGAAGATGCGCCTAATTGCAGCCAAAGTCAGTTGTTATCTACAATCGCGTAAATACTTTAGGTTAAGGAGAAAGAAGTTGGCTCCCCGACATGTACGATCTGGGAACGTCCAGATTTGAGTTTACTATGAGTTTCAAGAAACAAAGATCCCGTCCCTCAGGAATCAAAGGCCAATAACCTCAATTCTCCGCTGTTACGGTTCCGAATTTACTCGCAAGACCGTATTCGCACGGCTTAAACAAGAATACTTGCGTCACTTCCCTCGAAGCATCGACTCCAAGAGGAAAGTGAGGCTAATTGAGTATGGTGGATCACGGCGCTGCTGAAAGCCCGAAGATAGTATTTGAGCATGGACCGGGTGCAGCGGATCTTGCGGCGTGAGGGGTTGAAAGTCCCGCAAAAACAGCGATCACGAGGGCGGTCATGGCTGAACGACGGGTTGTGTAACATATTGGGCGAACTTGGCCCTCGATGCCCAACAGTAGGTGTGCCAACACCTCACAATTTGAGTCCCGCCCAGCCGGGCGATTGGCTGGCCCCCCAAAATCAGTTCTTTCTGACCAGCTAGAAAATAGGGTCTTTCGAATATTCGAATCAATGAGTTACAAGTCATTTGACATTGACGAATCTGGGCAAGTTCTCACTGAGGGGTGCGTTGGTTGGATTAGAACGAATCAGATTTTGTCCGGCGTATTGCTGCGC
>Ga0070733_10000196_pt1 | contig 55691 bp, 55 predicted proteins | sample Coa_R1_9_FD_66450 | JGI IMG/M metagenome (GOLD analysis project Ga0070733, IMG submission 66450) | Surface soil microbial communities from Centralia Pennsylvania, which are recovering from an underground coalmine fire - Coalmine... | ecosystem: Environmental > Terrestrial > Soil > Unclassified ... | reverse complement strand
ACGCCGGGTTGAGCGAGAACGTCCCGGTCGAAACGAGCCAGCGCGGAGATTCCGGCGCCGTCGCTTAGAACGCGGTTGCCGGAAATCCCCTCGTTGACAACGGCCACGTTAGCTGTCGATTTATTTCCCAACAGGCGTTGGGCCAACTGGCTGGGCCAACTGCTGTCCGTATCCGGTGTCGACGTAGCGCCGTCGGTGATGGAGTCCCCATAGGCCACGATCAGCTTCGTGTTGGGCGCGGCCATCACGTCTACCGAAGAGATGAGATACCAGGCCTGGCTTTTGGTGGCATCGGCGATCGAGGTCGCGCCGGTCAAGTCGGATTTCGCGACGTAGGTTGTGTGCAGACCAGTGCCGTGTATGGTTGGGGTCGCAACCTCCCCCGGTACGTAGACGCTGATCACGAGATCTCCCAGCTTCGGCACGTCCAGATCCACCGGATCGCTGATGATTTCCGCGCCGGGAGGAATCGTGAAGGAAGCCTGGCCGCTGAAAGTGAGAGCGCGATCTGAAGCCGGGACTATCGACGATTCCTTGTCGCGCAATGCCACGTGAGCCGCGCCGATTTTCAGCGGAGTGGCGCCAAAAGCATTCGAGAGCTGAACCCGGGCGCGACGTCCACCGATGCTGGTGTGGACCACCATCCGGATGGTCTGATCGTTGAAGCCGGGCGGCGGCGGTTGATTTGCCGGGGCGGGCCCTCCTGGGGCGGCCGGACGCGGTGGGCCAAAACGAGGCGCCTGCGGAGAAGCGGCCCACGTCGCTACCCAGCGATCCTGCGCAGCCGCCAGCGGAACGAGGCCCGGCAGCAGCGCTGCCAGCACGAGAATAGAATGGGATGTTTTCACAGTAGAAATGATACTTCAACTTGCACTGCTCAGGGGGATCAATGTCGGGGGGAAGAACAAGCTCCCGATGCGCGACCTGAGCGCTCTGTTCGTGGATGCCGGATGTGAAAACGTGCGGACATTCATCCAGAGCGGGAATGTAGTTTTCACTGCGAATGCGCGCGTCCTGAAAAATCTGGGAAGCGTTATCTCGTCCGGGATCGAAGAACGCTTTGGGCTTCGCGTGCCTGTGTTACTGCGGTCGGCGCAGCAACTTCGCGACGTGATTTCGAATAATCCGTACCACCATGCCGGCAAGCCTGAGGACTACCTGCATGTGGTGTTTCTGGCGGATCTTCCGAGCGCGGCGAAGGCCGCGGCGCTCGATCCCGATCGATCGCCGCCCGATGAGTTCATCGTGCGCGGCCAGGAAATTTATCTGCATCTGCCGAATGGCGCGGGGAACAGTAAGTTGACCAATGCCTGGTTCGATTCGAAGCTGGGCACGGTAAGCACGGCGAGGAACTGGCGAACCGTGAACAAGCTCCTTGAGATGATGTAGCGATTACTGCCTGAGCGCCGCCCGCAGCGCCACGCGGTCGGCGTCCGAAATCCCCGAGTGCGCGGCTATATCCGCGCGCGTTTTCAAAAGGACGCGATAGCGCTGGAAGTAGGCCGTGATATCGCCACCGTATTGAAAACTGTACATGATATCGGCGAAGGCACTTGTATGGGCAAGTCCAAGCGCATGGCCGCTTTCGTGGAGGCAGGTCAGGTAAACGATCGCGTCGCGAAGGAGCGGATCGCCGCCGGCGGAACCAGTGCTGGGCAACACGTAGACGATCCCGCCGCGCTTGCCGTCGACCATGATGGGCTCGGTTTCGCCATAAAGGCTCGAAGTCCCGGAAGCCCAGTGCAGGCGCAGGCGCGCGTGCTCTTCGGTCGCGCTTTTCTTGAGCACGATTGCGCCGCCCGATTCACGCTGCCATGCTTCCAGAGCCCAGCGGCCAAGCTGCGGATCTCCCTGTTGGCAACCAGTGATGCGCGATGTGCAATCCTCGATCCAGTAGGTATATTCTTCGGCTGCCGGAAGAACGGTCGCGAAGGCGAGAGCCGCGAGCAAGAGTCTCTTCAAAAGCTTAAACCCGTTCCAAATACGTTCACCGCGTAGAAGTATAACTCGGCGTCGAGTGCGCGCTTTATATTCTCCGCCTTTCGGAACCCGTGCTGCTCGCCTGAAAACAGAAGATAACCAACCGGCGTTCCTTTTCTTCGCAGAGCTTCCACCATGAGTTCGGTTTGATTCACGGGAACGACCATGTCTTCGTCTCCCTGGAAGAAAATCACCGGCGCCGACACTCGCTCCGCGAAATTGATGGGCGAACGCTCGCGATACAGATCCTCTCTTGCGGGATACGGCCCGATCAGCGAATCCAGATATCGCGACTCGAATTTATGCGTATCGCGCGCGAGAAACGCCAGATCGCTGACGCCGTAGTGGCTGGCGCCGCCGCGGAAATAATCGTGGAAAGTGAGCGCTGCGAGCACTGTGTACCCGCCCGCGCTGCCGCCGGTGATCACGCTGCGGCTACCGTCCACCAGTTCCTTCCCGGCGAGATATCGTGCGCCGTTCACGCAGTCTTCCACGTCGACGATGCCCCAATGCGCGTTCAGGCGTTCGCGATAAGGGCGTCCGAAACCGGTGCTGCCGCCGTAGTTGACGTCGAGAACGGCAATACCGCGGCTGGTCCAGTATTGAATCTGGAGATTCAGCGTGCTGGATGCCGCGCTGGTCGGCCCGCCATGACATTTGACGACAAGCGGTGGGCGATCGCCGGCCGGTGGCTCATAGTCGGGATTGAAAGCCGGATAGTAGAGGCCGAAGGCAGTCTGGCCCTGCCCGTTTGGGAATTCGATCGCCTCGGCAGTGGAGAAATATTTCGTGAGTTCCGGATCGCCGGCCACGCTGGTCGATTGCTTCAGAATCTCTGTCCTTCCGGAGTCGAGAGTCAGCATACAAATCCCGGCTGGCGCAGTCGACGAGCCGGCGCGAAACACAACCCGGTCTTTGGTGGCGCGTATCGAAGAAAAGTCCGTCCACGGTGCTTCGAGAGGCTTCATCTCACCCGAAGTGAGGTCAATTTGGGCGAGCTTCCCAAGACCCTTCGACACGTATGAGCACACCAGCCGATCGCTTCCCGCGAAAGCGAAGGTCGACATGCCAAACACCCACTGGGGCTGACCGAACTCAGCTTCCATGACAGCGAGGGGCTCAATCGGCGAGCGCGATTTTTGCCGGTAGAGATTCCACCAGCCGGAGCGGTCGGAAACGAAGTACAGCGCCGAGCCGTCCGGCGCCCATTCGGGTTGGAACACGGATTCGCGTTCACCGCCGGCGATCAGAAGCGGCGCGGCATCGGGCTTATTCAAAGGGAGCACGTAGAGGCCGGTGCCCATCCACGGCATGTTGGGATGATCCCAAGCGAGGAAGGCGAGCCAGCGGCCGTCGGGCGACAGCCGTGGCGAGGAATAAAAATCGTGGCCGGATGCGAGCACCGTTCCACTGTCGAGGGCGCCATGGGTGTCGACGCGGACGAGGGTATTGACCGGCTGGGCATGGTCTTCCCGTCCTGACGCGCTGTGATCTTCGCGCACCCCGATCCAGCTGTGGCGGCGTGAATCGATGACGCCGTCGGCGTAGCGCCACGGGCCTTCCGGAGTAAGAGGGAGCGGCTGATGCCCATAGCGGTCCATGCGATAGAGCCTGGTGTCGGCATGGTTCGAAAAATAGATCATGCCGTCCGCGACGGTCCACGCGCCTCCCCCGTATTCATGCACCCGTGTCCGGACGTTGAAACCCTGCGGCGTGACATCCTCGCAGGTAAAATTCCATGCCACGTAACGGACCACGACGTACCTGCCGTCTTCCTGCGGACGCGATTCGAGCCAATAAATTTCGTCGCCATCCAGGCGGACTTCGGAAAGCCCGATGGATTGGGCCACGATGAGATCCGAAGTGATGGGGGATTTCCAGAAACCGCAGGGCGCGGTCTTCATGCGGTCGGACCCTGTATTCGCATACCCTGTTTTCGCATTCTGAGCCATTATGACGCAGATGTTATAAACGGTGAGATGAAAGTATACGAGGTAGTAAAGGGATGCACGAGCCTGGAAGGTTTGCGCCAGGCGCAGAGGCCGGAGCCGCAACCCGGCTGGCACGAGGTGTTGATCCGGGTCCACGCGACATCGATCAATTACCGCGACCATATGGTCGTGATAGGACGCTATTTCACCGCGGTGGAACGCGACACGATCCCGCTCTCCGACGGCGCCGGTGAAGTGGTCTCGGTTGGCCCGGGCGTCACCCGATTCAAGGCGGGCGATCGGGTGGCGGGCACATTCTCTCAGGTATGGTTCGATGGTCCGCGGAGGAAGTTCTATCCGGCCCTGGGGGTTCCGTTGGATGGCACGTTAGCCGAATACGTCGTGCTGCATGAAGATGGAGTGGTGGCGATTCCGCCGAGCCTGTCTTTCGAAGAGGCTGCGACTTTGCCTTGCGCCGGAGTCACGGCATGGAACGCGCTGATGGTTGCCGGGGAACCGATCAAACCCGGCGACACGGTGCTCTGCCTTGGTACCGGCGGGGTTTCGACCCACGCCATGCAGTTCGCGATCGCGGCCGGCGCGACGGCGATTATCACTTCATCGAGTGACGAAAAGCTGGCCCGCGCCCGCAAACTCGGGGCTTCGGAAACGATCAATTACAAAACGCATCCGGAATGGCAGAAGGAAGTATCCAGGCTTACCGGAGGGCGCGGTGTGGATTGCATCATCGAGGTCGGTGGCGTCGGCACCCTGGCGAAGTCCTATGAAGCGCTGGGTTTCGGTGGAAAGATCGGGCTGATCGGGTTCCTGGGTGGTCCGGGCGAACAGAATCCGGTCGGACTCATGATGAAGGGCGGCAGCCTGCTCGGCATTGGCGTTGGCAGCACGGCCATGTTCGAAGACATGAACCGCGCGATTGAAGTGAACAAGGTCAAGCCGGTCGTCGATAAGGTGTTCCCGTTCGATGAGGCCCCGGAAGCCTTCCGTCAGTTTGGGGCCGGCAATTTCTTCGGCAAAATCGTAATCACGGTTTAAGAGCGATTCTGCTCACTTTGTGCGAACCGGCAGCGTCCCTCGCTTATCCAGGCAAACGCGGCTGAACCCGCGTGTACCTGCTCTGCAGCCGAATCCGGAACAAATGCGTGCAGGCCCATCGAACCACCGTACGGTCGGTCATCGCGGTGATGATCAGCCTTCCCTGGGAATCGAGCGTGAGCCCATTGGAACCGATGAGGAGAATCGCGAGGCGGACGCTGATGGTCTGGTCCCCAACATTGCGAACATCCTTGCCGGTGTAGCCGCTCTTCTCGAGGACGACGGAAAGACAGCAAGAGTTTCTTCAATAGGCTCGCCGGGAATTGACCGATTCCGCAAGAGAATCCAGTTGCATACCTTTCCAAACTATGCATAATAGGGAATAGGATCTAAATGGGATTAGAATCACCGCAACTTCTTCCGGGCACTCTTTACATGCTCATACTCCGCACGCTCGCTGCCGGGCCGCGTCACGGGTATGCCATCGCGCGCAGGATTAAACAATCCTCGGCTGACGTTCTGGACGTCGAGGAAGGCTCGCTGTATCCGGCACTGGCGCGCATGCTTGTCAAAGGCTGGGTGGAAGCGGAATGGGGCGTCTCGGAGACCAACCGGAAAGCGCGTTTTTATCGCCTCACCGATGAAGGGCGCAAACAACTGGCGAGCGAAGCCAGTGAATTCAACAAGCTGGTGGATGCCATTCGGCTGGTCATGAAGTCGGCTTGAAGGAGATCGCCGTGGCTTACCGAAAAGAGTTGTGGAATCGACTGCATTACCTTGTGCACCGCTCCAGCTACCATGCGGAGCTGAGCGACGAAATGCAGTTTCATATCGAGTGCCGCGCGGAGGAGTTGCAGCAAAGCGGCATGGCGCCCGCTGTGGCGTTGGCCCAGGCGCGGCGTGAATTCGGTTCCAAGGCCAGGGCCGCCGAGAATGCGCGCGACGTCTGGCAAATCCGCTGGCTGGAAGATCTATTCTCCGACATGCGTTATGCGGGTCGGGCGCTGATGCGCAATCCGGGCTTCGCGCTTACAGCCGTTTTCTGTCTGGCGCTGGGAATCGGCGCGAACACGACGATCTTCAGCATCACGACCAGTTTCCTTTTGAGCCTGCCTTCCGCCAGGGACGCGTCTTCCCTGATTTCCATCCGGGCAGGCGGCAACAGCGCATCGCCGCTCGCCGACTACAAGTTCCTTCGCGACACGCACACCTTCGCCGGCACCGCGGGCATGAATCCGGAAAGCGAAGTGAACTGGCGCGAGGGCGAACAGACGAGCCGGTTGTACGCGGGACTGGTGACGGACGACTATTTCAGCGTGCTGGGCGTGCCCTTGAGCCTTGGCCGTGGCATCGCGTCCGGCGAAACGGATACGGCGGTGTTATCGCATCGCGTGTGGCTCAGGCGCTTTGGAGGGGATGCGACCGTACTCGGCCGGAGACTGATTCTGGACGGCAGGGCGTACACCGTCGTCGGCGTGCTTCCCGCGGATAGCCGGAATATCGAGGGCTTTGGCTTTTCGCCGGATATCTACGTCCCGGCGATTCACGACGACGATATGGTGCAGTTGTACGCGCGGATGCCCAAGGGCATGACGGTTCCCCAAGCCCGGGCCAGCCTGCAGAGAGTCTTTCAGGAACTCGACCAGATCCGTCCGAAGGAAGGAGGCTGGAAGCGAGCCAGCGGCCTCCGGGTGACCGGCGTGACCGGGGTTTCTGTTCTCGGGCAGGAGGGAATTGGAACCGTCGCCGCTTTCTTCGGGCTGATCGTGACTGTGTCCGGTCTGGTGCTGCTTATCGCCTGCACCAACGTGGCGAGCCTGTTGCTGGCACGGGCATCGAGCCGGTCGGGAGAGTTGGCGATACGTCTTTCGTTGGGCGCCGGTAGAATGCGAATCGTGCGCCACCTTCTCGCCGAAGGTCTGGTGCTCGCGGCGTTGGGGGCGGGAGTGGGTTTCCTCATTACGGTAGTCTGTGGGCGTCTGCTCTCAAGTCTGACGTTGCCGCTGCCGGTTCCCATTCAGGTCGTGATGACGCCGGACTGGCGTCTTCTGCTCTACGCGATTGTGCTGGTGATTGTGACCACGCTGGTATCCGGCCTCATTCCGGCACTGAAAGCGGTTCGCAACGATAGGAACGCCATGAACACCGTGCTGAAGCGTGAGCAGGGCCGGAGCGGAGGCGCCTGGGGCCTTCGCGGCGTCCTGGTTGCCGGACAACTGGCGATTTCCGTCGTGCTGCTGGCCACGGGATTCCTGTTCATTCATAATCTGCTGCGAGTCACCTCGATGAATCCCGGATTCGACATCGATCACGCGATCTGGACTTACATGCGGCTGGTACCGGAGAAATATAAGGACCAGGCCAAAGAGAGGCTGCTGGTCGAGGAAGCGCTTCAACGTCTGCGCGCACTCCCGGGCGTGGCGGCCGCCGCCATCACACGGCATGTACCGCTGAACGATGACGCCACGATGGATACCTTTGTCCGCACGGATCTGTCGCCCCAGCCGATACACGTCAATTTTCTATGGAACAGCGTTGGTCCGGATTATTTTCGCGCCCTCGGAATTCCGATCCTGCGCGGCCGTGAGTTCTCCCGGGCGGACGCGAAAGGCGGAGAAATGGCGATCGTCATCAACGAGACGATGGCGCGGAACGTCTTTGGAAACACGGACCCCGTAGGCCATACCCTCATCTATGGAAAATTGATCGCGCGGATTGTCGGGGTGGCGAAGGACAGCAAGTATTTCACGCTTGGCGAGACGCAGCGGGCCGCCTCGTACGATCCGTGGTTTGCCAGCGACGAACCCGTCAACCTGCACTTCATGGTCCGGGCCGCCGGATCTTCAGCCGGACTGGTGAAACCGATCCAGGAAATACTGGGGCAGCTCGACCCCTCGGCGGCGATCGAAACCAAGCCGATGATTCAGGCGCTGGGTATTGCGCTGCTTCCCAGCCAGGCGGGAGCGGCGGCGCTGGGGACCATGGGGATGCTCGCGCTGGTATTGGCGGCCACCGGATTGTATGGCGGATTGATGTATGCGGTGTCGCGCCGCACCCGCGAAATCGGGATTCGGGTGGCTCTGGGATCAACGCCCGTTCAGGTGCTGCGCGTCGTGTGCCTTCACAGCGCCGCGCTCGTGGGGGCAGGCGTGGTCGTCGGGCTGGCGCTCGCATTTCTGGCCGGGCGCCCTGTTGCGATGTTCCTTGTACCCGGGCTCAGCGCATCGGATCCGGCGGCGCTTCTGGCGGTGATCGGCGTGCTCACCGGGGTTGCGCTGTTGGCCACCCTGGTGCCGGCCGCACGTGCGCTGCGCGTGGATCCCATGACCGCATTGCGATACGAGTAGGTACTCGCGGCTTCAGCCGCGTTATTTTGCGCCTGTAAGAACGCGCCTAAAGTCGCGTGTACCGGGTTCCAGCTACAATCGACCTCAGTGTTCTCAAAGGTTCTGATCGCCAATCGCGGCGAGATCGCGCTGCGTGTCATCCGCACATTGCGCGAGGTGGGCATCCGCTCGGTGGCCGTCTATTCCGACGCGGATCGTGCCGCGCTCCACGTACGCAAAGCCGATGAGGCTGCTCACATCGGGGCATCCCCGTCTTCGGAAAGCTATCTGAATATCGATCGTATTCTGGATGCGGCCCGGCGGCACAACGTCAGCGCGATTCATCCTGGTTACGGGTTTCTGAGCGAGAACGCACGGTTTGCGCAGGCTTGCGAGGACGCCGGGTTCACGTTTATCGGTCCCTCCGCCCGGTCGATCGCGCTTATGGGATCGAAGACGGAAGCGCGGCGAATTGCCAAGGCCGGCGGTGCGCCGATCGTACCGGGCACTGAGATGGGCATGGAGTCTGCCAGCGAGGCGATTGCCTTCGCGCGCGACGCGGGCTTTCCCGTGATGCTCAAGGCCGTCGCGGGAGGCGGCGGCAAAGGCATGCGTCGCGTGGATCGCGTCGAGGACCTGGTCCCGGCGTTTGAAGCCGCTTCGAGCGAAGCGGAACGCGCCTTCGGGGATGGCCGCATTTACGTCGAGAAGCTGATCGAAAACGCGCGGCACATCGAGATTCAGGTGCTCGGCGATAAGCACGGCAGTCTGGTTCATCTGGGCGAGCGTGAATGCTCGGTGCAGCGGCGTCATCAGAAAGTGATTGAGGAGTCTCCCTCGCCGCTGGTGGCCCGAATGCCCGGGATACGCGACCGCATGGGTGAGGCAGCCATTCGCGCCGCACGCGCCGCAGGATATTACAACGCGGGCACGGTCGAATTTTTGGCTGACCAGTCCGGCAATTTCTACTTTCTCGAAATGAACACCCGGCTGCAGGTGGAGCACCCGGTAACCGAACTGGTCACGGGGCTCGATCTTGTGCGCCTGCAGCTGGAGATCGCGGCGGGCGCGCGGCTTCCATTTACGCAGGAGGAGATCGCGTGGCGTGGCGCGGCGATGGAATGCCGTATCTATGCCGAGGATCCCGCGAACAACTTCTTCCCGTCGCCTGGCCGCATCGTGCAGCTGGCAGAACCGGCGGGGCCGGGAGTCCGGCTTGACTCCGGCATTTACCAGGGTTGGAACATTCCGCTCGATTACGACCCGATGCTGTCGAAACTGACCGTATGGTCCGGAACGCGGGAACATGCGATCGAGCGCATGCTGCGGGCCCTCGGCGAATACCACATCGGCGGGATCGGAACGAACATCGCGCTATTCCGTTTGATCCTCAACGATCCGGCATTCCGCGCGGGTGATCTGCACACCGGATACCTCGACGATCTTCTGAAGACGCCGCTTGAATGGGGTACTGCGCCTCCAGCTGAGTTGGCGGGGATCGCGGCCCAAATCGTCTCAAGCCGGAAAAAAGCAGGCAAAAACGCCCACTCCACGGGGGCAGGAAGTTCCGGTTGGCTCATCTCCGGACGCGAGGATTTGTTGCGGTGAAGGAACCGGATATCGTCGAGGTCGAGCCGGGAGTGTATTCGGTAATTGACGGCTTGTCATCCTGGGAAGTTTACGTTGCAGGCGGCGGGATCACGATCGCCGGTTACCGTTTCCCTTTGGAGATCGACGATCCGCGGCAGTGGAAGCGTTCCAGCCAGGCAGCCGGCGCGCACGGCCGCGCTTCGATCTCGGCTGCCATGCCGGGCAAAGTCGTTCGCATACTGGTTAAGGCAGGGGATGAGGTGGTGGCAGGGCAGGGGGTCATCGTCGTCGAAGCCATGAAAATGCAGAATGAGCTGAAGGCTCCGCGGGACGGCCGGGTGACGGCGATCGAAGTCAAAGAAAATGAAAGCGTGAATGCGGGCGCCGTCCTCGCGACGATTGAATAGGGGCACCCATGCCGGATTTCGACGTAGTTGGCGTCGGCCTCAACGCTACGGACACTGTCCTGATGATCCCGCGCATGCCCGCATACGGCGGTAAAGCTCCTTTCACCCGGGAATTCCATTCTGTCGGCGGCCAGGTCGCGACCGCCGTGGTTACATGTGCCCGGCTTGGGCTGCGCGCGAAGTATATCGGCACGGTGGGGGACGACGAGCGTGGCCGCCTTCAGATGGCGAGCCTGCTTTCCTCCGGCATCGACGTCGAGCACGTCCAGCGGAGGGTGAACTGCCCCAATCAGTCGGCTTACATTGTGGTCGATGAGTCCACCGGCGAAAGAACGATTTTCTGGAACCGGCCGGACTGCCTCAGGATCTCGCCCGCGCAGATCACGCCCGATCAGATCAGCTGCGCGCGCCTGCTCCATATCGACGGTCACGATACACCGGCAGTCGAACATGCGGCGCGGATCGCGCGCGGCGCAAACATCCCGGTTACGGTCGACGTCGACACCATCTATGCAGGCTTCGATCGGGTTCTGCCACTGGTCGATTACCTGATCGCGAGCGCGGAATTTCCCGGCCGCTGGACGGGTATCGAGGACCCTCTCGCGGCTTTGACCGCGATCCAGCGCCAGTCGGGCATGCGCGTCGCCGCCATGACCCTGGGAGCGCACGGGGCGCTGGCATTCGCCGAAGGGCGATTCCACTATTCACCCGCGTTCATCGTGAACTGTATCGATACCACCGGTGCGGGGGACGTGTTCCACGGGGCCTTCTGTTATTCTGTTTTGCAGCAAATGTCCATTGCCGATGCGCTTGAATTTTCCAATGCAATGGCTGCCCTGAACTGCACTGCGGAGGGGGCGCGGGGCCGCATCGCCGGCGTCCAGGAAGCCCGCCAATTCATGCAGTCGGGGATCGCGCGGCGGCCGCATCCCTCATTGGCTCCCAGATTGCAGGCTCCTGGATTGCAAATACCCGGGTCGCAGGCAGGCTGAATGTTTCCCCTCCGAGATGACAGGCCGACTTACACGGCCCCCATCGTCACCACGCTGCTGATTGTTGCCTGTGCGTTTGTTTTTCTCTTCGAGTTGTCGCTCGACGAATACTCGCGGGATTACTTCATCAACCTGTATGGACTTGTGCCCGCGCATATGCGGCCCATCACGCTGATTTCATCCATGTTTCTGCACGGCGGCTGGACACACATTATCGGCAACATGCTGTTTCTCTGGGCCTTCGGAAAGAGTTTGGAAGACGCCATGGGCCACGCGAAATTTCTTGCATTCTACATGATCTGCGGTGTTGCCGCCGGCATCACCCACGTATTTTTCAACCCCGGGGTCACGCTTCCGACCGTTGGGGCCAGTGGCGCAATCGCCGGCGTCATGGGGGCGTATCTCGTCACTTTTCCGCGCGCCAAAATACACACCCTGGTTTTCCTGTTTTTTTTCGTGACCATGGCCGATATTCCCGCCGCGTTCATCCTCGTCTACTGGTTTCTGACGCAGTTGTTCAGCGGGTACGGATCGATCGCCCACACCCACGTGACGGAGGGAGGGGTGGCGTGGTTCGCGCACATCGGCGGGTTCATCACCGGGATGATTCTGGTGCGTTTTATGGGCGCGCGCACCCGCTATTTCCCCCGCCGAGACATCTACTGGTAAGCTGTAGCGCCGGCGATCGTGTTGCAGGCGGCTTTACCGGATAAACGCCGGAGCGCACAGGCCGAAGCTCCGTTGTGCGCGTTGGAGGAAAATGCTGGACTTGCTTGCTGTCGCCGCCCACCCGGACGACGTGGAACAGACCTGCGGGGGCACGTTGCTGCGCATGGCCGAAGCCGGGTACCGAACCGGCATCATCGACCTGACCGCGGGCGACATGGGTACTCGCGGTTCGCCTGAGATTCGGGTCGCGGAGTCCGCCGATGCGGCGAAAATACTGAAGGTTTCCCACCGCGAGAATCTGCATTTTCCCGATGCACGCCTGGAAAATTTCATGGCGGGACGAATGACCCTCGCCCAACGGATCCGCGAACTCCGGCCCAGAACCGTGATCCTGCCGTACTGGGAAGGACGTCACCCCGACCATTACCGCACCGCCGAACTCGGCTACGAAGCCTGCTTTCTCGCTGGCCTGCGGAAGATCGATCCTTACACTGAGCCGCACCGCCCGTACAAAATCGTCTATTCGTCTCTCTACGCCAATGTAACCCCGTCTTTTGTAGTAGACATAACGCCGCAATTTGACAGGCGTATGGAATCTCTGTTGGCATACCGGTCCCAATACGGCGAGGTCAGCGCGGGCTCCGCTCTGTTTCCCGATGAGGCGGAGATCCGCGACCGGCTGGCCGCCACGGCCCGTTTCTATGGAAACCTGATCGGCGTCAAATACGGCGAGCCGTACGTGGTTAAAGAAACCATGCGGGTCGATGACGTTGTAGGTCTTCAGGTCCGAAGCTTGTAGGAGTAACTCTGAAGTATGAAATCTGAGTGAAATTTCGCACATTTCTAAGATTTTTCTGATGCGGTGATCAATAGTACCGTTGTATGCTGTTAGAGGATTCCGTACCGTTGGTACGGGACCAATTTTCCTCACGAAGGTGTATACAATGGTACGCAAAATCGCTCTCGCTCTGTTGCTCACGTTACAATTCGCAGCCGTTGCCAATCTGGCTTCAGCCCTGCCGCCTCCGTCTTGTTTGCCGTGCGGCAAATAAAGATTTGAAATATCGGCAATAGCCGGAGGAGTGTTAAACTTCAGGTTCCGGTACTCCGGCTATGCAAACGGAGGTTTGGGAACATCGACTGCTGTTCTTCTTGATCGTCTGCCATGGAATTTTACTGTGGCGCCTCTGGTCGCAGAAGCTAGCGGGGGTGTATCTTTTTCTGACGATCTTCATGGCTGGAGAAGCCCTCCAAGACCTTGTCGGGTTGCCACTTGAGCGAAATTCCGACTTCTATGCGTGGCTTTTTGTATATTCAACCCCCGTCCTCTGGATCTTGGCTTACCTTGTCGTTCTCGAGCTCTATCGTCTCATTCTTGAAGACTATCCGGGAATCGCCAGCGTCGGGCGGAAGGCCGTTACATGGTGCTTGGGGCTTGCCGTGGCTGTGTCAATTCTCTATGCTCTCCCGGATCTGAGGGGTGCGCCCGGACCGTCCCCGATCCTCCGCGTCTATTTTGTCGCGGAGCGTTCCATGGTCCTTGGTCTCCTCTTGTTTCTTGTTCTTATCCAGTTGTTTCTGCTTCACTATCGGCTTCGGCTCTCTCGCAATAGAATGGTTTACGCCACAGGATACGCACTTTACTTCGGCGTGGTGGTGGCGCAAGATGTCATGCTGACGGCCTTGGGGGTCCGGACCGCGGATACCGTGGGTCCTTGGACTACCGCGTTTGCGGGCGTGATCCTGCTGGCCGGGGCCGCGCTCCTGAGCAAACACGGGGAGGCGCGAGTGCAATTGGAATCCGTCGATTCGAGTTCCGACCGCGCCCGCCTGCAGCGACAACTGACGGATATGAATCGTTTGCTCTCGAGGGCCGCGCGCGGGAGGGGTTAAATTGGCAAGGGGTTGCCATTGGTTAACATCTTCGCGTACAACTGCTTGCAATCTTGCCGCATTCCCGCAGAGGGCATATCTTATTGCTAACGTGAATCAGAGATTGTGGCGAGGAATATCCCGGTGATCTTTGGGCTGTTAATCGTTCTGCTGCTGGTTGCCGCGGTCGCTTTGATGGCGCGGTATTCCCCGAAAGCGGAAGTTCCCGGCGCATTCTACGGTTCCGACGTTTCCTTTCTTGAAAGCTTCTCACTGGGCGCCTACAGGCCCATGCTTCGGCTTGCGTCTCAAATGGATCGGAAATTCCTCAGTTCCGCGCATGGGGAAACATTGGCCGGATGCTACCGCAAGATACAGCGCCAGCTGTTGCGTGAATATCTGCGCGATGCTTCAAAGGATTTCAATCGTCTGTACGCAATCGCAACCGCGAAATCGGTTCAGGCCGTAAGCGATCCCGGCGACCTCTCGATGGCTCTGTTCGAACAGCAAATGACTTTCATTCTGCTGGTCTGGGGAATTGAAGCCAGACTGCTTCTGGACGGTTTTCTCCCGTTTACCCCGGATCTCAAGCCGCTGATCATGCATCTTGAGGCGCTGGCCCAACAGACTCGCGAGTTGGCCCGTCCGCAATACGGCTACACCGCCGCCTGAGTTGGCGCGGTCTATTTCCCGCCCAATCCGTTCTTAGCCAGAAACTCGCGGATCGCCACATAAATCCGTGTGCGCTCGTCCGCTGTAAATCCCCCATGCTTCGCGCCCGGAATCGTCAGCAACTGGTTCGGCACGTTGACCTTGGAGAGCGCCTCATGCAGCCGCACGGCGTGCTGGTAGGGAACGAGCGGATCCGCGTCCCCGTGGATCGTCATGATCGGCGGTAGCCCGGCCCTGACGTAGGTCAGCGGCGACACACGCCGCGCCACTTCGTCGCGATTCGGCAAACTGCCCAGCCACTGTGCCGCCAGATTGGCGCGGTGCGGGCCGTCGATCACATCGCCGACATCGGTGATTCCATACCAGTTGACGATGGCTGCGACCTTCGGCAGAGCCGCGCCGGCGCATTCCCGGTCGAGCCCCGCGCTTTCCGGAATCATCCCGGTCGTCAGCGCCAGATGGCCGCCCGCGGATTCGCCGGTGACCACAATGCGATTGACATCAATGTTATACGTCTTCGCCTGTGCCGCCACGTACCGCAGGGCGCAGAGACAATCTTCCACCGCGGCAGGCGCAAGCGCCACGCGCGCGAGGCGATACTCCACGTTCACCACGTTCCAGCCCATCTCGAACCACGGCATGAGCGACATGAGTGACGCTTCTTTGGAGCCGGCCGCCCAGAAACCTCCATGCATGTAGATGATCGTGGGTTGCGGCGTTGTCTGGCCGCGATGCTGATAGACATCCAACTTGGCCTCAAAGTTACTCGCGACAAGATAAGTCACGTTGGGGAATATCTGATACTCGGTGGGCGCGTGGGCGGCCCAGGCCGCGGAGGGCGACAACTGCGCCGTCACAAATTGGGGCAGGACACATTGCGGCAGGAGCACGGCCACAGCCGCCAATTGAATTCTGTGCATCCGGGAAGAATATCACTTGACGTATAACTCGGAATCCGATATAACGGAAAGCGACTATGACTGGGGAACTCAACGCATTTCTTCCGCTGTCTTCAGCCACACTCCATGTTCTCCTTGCCCTCGCCGGCGAGGATCGCCACGGTTACGGAATCATGCAGGAGGTCACGCGGCAGTCCGCCGGCCAATACAAACTGGGCCCCGGCACCCTCTACGACAACCTGCAGAAAATGATGGATCAGGGGATGGTCGAGGAAGCCGCTTCCCCTTCGGATAATGACGACCCCCGGCGGCGTTACTACCGCCTCACGGGTTTGGGCCGAGCCGTTCTGACCGCCGACATCACGCGGCTGGAAGGCGTGGTCCGGCACGCCAAACAGCACTTACGCCCGCTGACTGGGAGAGCGAAATGACTCGTGCTCTTTATGCGACCCTCCTGTGGCTGCATCCGCCGCAGTTCCGCCGCCGGTTTGGCGGCGAGAGCCTGTGCATCTTTGACGAGGCAGGCACCCTGGCCGGGTGGGCATTAGTGGCCGATGGATTCGTTTCGCTGTTACGGCAGTGGATACTGCGGTCGGCGTTTCCGATCATTTTGTCGGCATTCCTGGCCGCCGCGGCGCAGACGGCGCTGGCAAGCTTCGTATGGCTTGGCGCCGCCGGTCGCATGGTGGCGACCAACCTCGCGCTTTGGAGCGCAGCGCAGACGCCACAGGACGCCGGCATGGTTCTGTTACTCATCGCAGGATTGATTACGGCAGTCATGCTGGCGGCAGTGGCGATGGCTGCATCGTGCGTCCGTTTGTGCACTTGCCAGGCGGGACGCATGCCGAGACGAAGTTGAGGAAGGCAAACGAGCGTGACTAATGTGATCGCCGCGGTTTCCGGCCTGTGCGTGTTAGTGGCGGTGGGCATCTCCAGCAGCCCGTTGATGCGGGGCCAGTCGCCGGCCTCGCGCGCTGCGTTCGAAGTGGCGTCCGTCAGGCTCAATACGACTGGATGCGCCAATGGGCGTGGGGGTGGCGGAGCGCCTCCCTCCGGCAGAATCAGCGTGACCTGTATCGCGCTGAAGGATCTCATTCAGGCGGCATATGGCACCTTCGCGAATGGTCCGAATATGAATCCCGGAACCCTCCAGGTGCTGGGCGCGCCGGGCTGGGTCGATTCGGACAGCTACGACATACAGGCGAAACCGGCAGGAAACGCGACTATCGATCAGATGTACGGACCCATGCTTCAGGTGCTTCTGGAAGACAGGTTCAAGCTGAAGATACATCGCGCCACCAGAGAAATCCCGGTCTATACGCTTACGGTGGCAAGGGGAGGAAGCAAGTTGCGGGCATCGAAAGAAGGAAGTTGTACGGTCTTCGACCCGAGCCATCCGCCCGCCCAGCCGGAGCCGGGACAGCCGCCGCCGAATTTGTGCGGCCGCGGGTCGATCGGGAGAAATGGCGCAGGGACGACCTTTGACGGGTTCGGCATGAGCATCGCGGTGTTTGCCGGCGCAACGCTTGCCAGGCTGGGCCTGGACCGGCCCGTAATCGACCAAACGGGACTTCAGGGAATTTTCGATCTCCATCTGGAATTCGACTCTCCCAACGCCCTGCCCGACGGCGCCGCTCCGGATGTGAGCCCGTCGATCTTTACGGCTGTACAGGAACAACTGGGGTTGAAGCTTTCGCCTGACAAGGGTCCTGTGGAGGTTCTCGTTGTCGACCACGTAGAGAGGCCCAGCGGAAATTAGCTTGTGATTATGGCAGAGAATGCAGCTGTTTACCAGGCATCTTCGCGCCCGGCATCGCGGAGGGTCAAGTGATTCGAGCGCTCTACGCATCGCTGCTGCGGCTGCACCCACCCTCCTTCCGCCGCCGATTCGGAACCGAGATGCTGTGGATCTTCGATGAGGGGCGCCTGTCCGAAGGGGCACTCGTCCTGCTCTTCGACCTTCTGATTTCGGTCGTGCGGCAATGGCTGTTCCGGTCCGGCGTGTGGAAGGCGGCGCTTGCCCTGACCTTAGGGGCGATTCAGATTACAGTGGGCGGCTTTGGATGGTTCTTTTTCAATCCCCGAATCACGGCGAACCAGGGCGGCGCGCCAATGACGCCAATGATGGACGATCTGATGCGCGTCACGTTATGGTCGTTCGGGATCGTGTTTGTCGCTGTGTTTGTGTCGACGCTGTGGATTGGCCGCTTTAACCGGGGCCGCTTGAAACGCGGAACGCCCGCGCTCCGCCGGCGCCACTGATCCCATGCTCGAATTGCGCGGCGTCACCAAGCTCTTTTCCGGAATCCCGGCGGTGAAGGACGTCAGCTTCATCGCGCGCGCCGGCGAAGTCACGGGGTATCTGGGACCCAACGGCTCCGGCAAATCGACCACTCTGAAAATGATCACGGGGCTCATCGAGCCGAGCGCTGGCCAAATCCTGTTCCGCGGCGAGCCGATCGCGCGCAATCGCATCGCTCACCGGCAGCGTCTGGGCTACGTACCCGAAGAGCCGCACATTTATCCTCACCTCACCGGTTTTGAATATCTCGAAATGATCGGGCAGCTCCGGTCCCTGCCCGAACACACGCTCGCCGCGAAGATCGATTCGTTCCTGCGCCTGTTCTCGCTTCACGCGGACCGCTACGTCCCCATTTCGTCCTATTCGAAAGGCATGCGGCAGAAAGTGCTGCTCATCGCCGCGCTCCTGCATAATCCGGAAATCATTCTGTTGGACGAACCGTTCTCAGGACTCGATGTCAATTCCGCCCTTGTGCTGCGCAACCTGATCGGCAATCTCGCCGCGCGCGGCAAGGTGGTTCTGTTCAGCTCCCATGAGCTGGAGACCGTGGAGCGCGTCTCCTCCCGCATCGTGATCCTCCACAAGGGACAGGTAGTCGCGAACGACTCCATCGAACAACTTCGGTCTCTGATGTCGCTGCCGACGCTCGAACGAATTTTCACCGAGCTTGCCATCGAGCAGGATACCGATGGCGTGAGCCGGCAAATTATCGAACTCATCGAGTCCTGACGATGTTGGGAGAGAGTAATCGACGGCAGTTCCTGGTTCTCCATCGTCTCTTCCTCGCGCGCATGATCGATCTCGAGATCTTGTCGGCGCGCGGCGACGTCCGTGACCTCATCGTCCGCTTCGTGTCGATCCTTGCTGCCTTCAGCTTTGTTCTGACTTATCTCATTTGCGGGAGATATTTCTCGAACACTCTGCCGCATGCGCAAATACTGTATTCGATCTGGAACGACGAAGAGTTTCTGATTTCGGCAACCGTTGCGGTCGCCGGGTTATTCGCCGTGCTGGCATGGAACGCCGTATTTCCGGACCGGCGCGACTGCCTGGTGCTCGGCCCGCTCCCGATTTCAACCCCCACCATCATCCTCGCGAAGCTATCGGCCATGGCCGCCGCGCTCGGCGTGAGCGTGGTCGCCATCAACATATTTACGGGCCTCGTTTTCCCGCTGGCCACGGCCGGCGGAAGCGCGCTGCATTCTCTGGCTGCCTGGTGGATCACCATAGTCGCAGCCGGAGTGTTCATCTTCTCGTCCATGCTCGCGCTTCAGGGGCTGGCCGCGCAACTGATGAGCTGGAGCCTTTTTATGCGCGTCTCCGGCGTCCTGCAGTTGCTGGCGCTGTTCGCGGTGATTGCATTGTTCTTCGTGACCCCGCCGTTTGCCGCGACCGTACTGCATCCCGGCCCGATCATAAATATATTGCCTTCCTTCTGGTTTGCCGGCCTGCTGCAGGTGCTCAACGGCGATTCGACCCCTATTTTCAAATCTCTCGCAGTCATCGCTCTGCGCAACCTCGCGGTAGCCATTACGGTCGCGGCGCTCACATGGGCTTTGTCGTATTACCGCAACATCCGCCGCATTGTGCAGGCGCCGGATATCGCTCCCTCGGCGCATGGCCGCATGATTGCGCGGGTCGTCAGGCTTGCCGCTTTCGGTTTCCTCTCCAAACCGCTCGACCGCGCCATTCTGATGTTCACGTCGCGAACCATCGCGCGCAGCCGCCAGCACCGGCTCCTGCTCGCTGCCTGCGGAGGGATCGGATTCGCCACCGCTCTCGCGTTCTCACGCTTGTTTCTGGAGACCGGGACGCGCGAACGCTGGGATGAACCGAATGTGCCATTCCTCATTGCGGGCCTGCTCCTGTTGTTTTGCGCCGTTGCCGGAACGCGCGCCGCGTTCGCGATTCCTCTCGCGCTTCCGGCCAACTGGGCGTTCCGGATCACGGCGGTGCACAGCCCGGCGGCTTATTTCGCGGCGGTCAGGAAATCTCTCATCGTGATTGCCGTCTTGCCCGTCTGGATCGCCGCTGCGTTAGCTTATTTGCTGATCTGGCCGGGCCGGCCCGCGTTCGCGCATACGCTCGTGCTGTTGTTGTTCGGACTTTGGCTGGTTGACCGGTTGCTCTACCAGTTCAGCAAGATCCCTTTCGCCTGCTCCTGGCTCCCGGCCGGCGTCCAGCGCAAGATGAAGACGACCATCTACGTCCTGCTTTTCCTGATGACCGCCGGTCTTGCCTCCACGATTGAACTCTGGACGATGGAAAAGTTCGCCCGTTTTGCAGTCCTGCTTTCCATTCTCGCCGGCAGTGCCTTTTGGGCGCGCCGGCGCTCGACAAAGTATGCCCTCGCACCGGGTAACGGGCTTCAATTTGAAGATCTGCCTCCCGCCGACGTCTTCGCTCTGGATTTGCGCCCGGATGCCGAATGGTCAGGCGAAGAAGTCTATGTCGATCCTGGGGACGGGGAAGCGAAGCGCAGTCTCGCGAAGCGGCTGCGGCCGTTTGCCGTGGCGCTTATGACAGCCCTGCTTGCCGGGTTCGCTTACGAACGCATCGGCGAATGGCAGGACCATGTGCGCTACCCGCGCGTCGGCCGCGCCGTGAATATCGGCGGCAGAACGCTGAACATCTATTGCTCCGGCCAAGGCAGCCCCGCGGTAGTGTTCGACTCCGGGGGCAATCGACCCGGCTACAGTTGGGTCCTGGTGCAGCCTGAAGTCGCGAAATCGACGCGCGCCTGTTGGTACGATCGCGCGGGTTACGGCTGGAGCGATCCCGCGCCGCATTCGCGCTCGAGCGCCGATATCGCGGACGATCTCCACAAATTGTTGCGCGCCGCCGGCGTTGCGCCTCCCTGGGTGTTGGTGGGTCATTCGTTTGGTGGGTTCGACGTTCGTGTGTTTGCGGCGAAAAATCCGGCCGAAGTGGCGGGCATGGTCCTCGTCGATTCCGCCGACGAATTGCCTTATGAGGGTCCGATGCCCGACTCGCTTCGAGGGCCGGGTACGTATATTCCCAAGTCGCTTTGGGGCGCCGGCACCGAGGTTCTCGATTTTCTGGTTCAAGTGGGCGTCGAGCGACTGGTCGACAACGGCGTCCCATCCCTCCGCGGGCATCTGAGCGAACACGATGCCGCGGTGATCCACTCGCTTCAACTTGAGCCAAAGGCCTTCGATGCGCAATCGAGGGAAGGGATCGACCGTGACCGGACACTCTCCCAGGTGCGGGCGGTTCACAGCCTCGGGAATACGCCGCTCGTGGTACTGACGGCCGCCGGTGGAATCCCACTTTCAGATGACGAGGTGTCGCTGGAGGTCGCTGCCTTCATGCAGGATCGGATATACAAGAAACAAGCGCATCTCGCCACCTTGTCGACACGCGGGCGGCAGATCATTGTGGAGCGCAGCGGTCACGACATACCGTCCGACGCGCCCGAAGCCGTGATCGAAGCCGTGCGCTCCGTCATGCAATAGAAATTGCCGTCCTGATTCGCGCCTCGCTCCATACCAGCTTCTATTTCCGTGAGGCCCGGCATAATTGACCGGAACCTTCAAGCCTCCAGTTGCTATAGCCCGGCTCACCCGTTCGTTCCGCGAAGCCGCGACAAGGGCAGTCGCCCCGAAGCGACGGCGAAAAGACACCGACGCCGAAACATAGAATGATGGGTATGAAAAAACGCGCTCCCAAGTCGGTTGACGAGTACATCGCCGCGCAGCCCGAAGCGGTCCGGCCGAAGCTCGAACGGGTGCGCGCCGCGATTAGAAGCGCCGTTCCCGAGGCAGAGGAGGGCATTGGCTATCATATGCCCGGATACAAGCTACGGGGCAAGCCGATGCTGTATTTCGCCGGCTTCAGGGAACACTATTCGCTGTTTGCCGCATCCGGAACGTTCCTCGCGACGCTCGAAGACGAGCTCAGCGGGTATGTGCTGCGCAAGGGGACCGTCCAATTCCCGTTCACGAAACCGGTTCCGGTGAAGCTGATCAGCCGAATTGCGAAGTTGCGTGCGGCTGCGATCTCCGCCACTGCCCAGAAGGCGCCGCCGGGTCGAAACAAAAGAACGGGCAAGTCTCAGTAGGAGAAGACTGCCGCGCGAGCCGTTGGCTATCAAGGCAGGAAAAACCCTCGAATTACCCTGGCCTTTGGCCGATATGAAGAAAGGGACCGGAGACCCCACCATATGACACTCGGTGCTATCCCGGGAACGCAGCACGCTCAGCCCCCAACTGTCGCAACGGGGGCAAACAAGCAGCCGACGCCGGCAAAAATCCAACCCGCCGCTGTCACACAGGATACAGTGAAGCTCAGCAGTACGGCACAGGCGCAATTGAGCACTATAAAGGCGGCAGTGCAGGAAGCCGCGGAAACGCCTGCACAGACAGCCAAAGAGGCGCAGTCTGGCGACCTGCAGGCGCGGAGGCTCCTTTCGAAGGAGGCAGCGGCCGCCGAGGCGGCAAAAGGCGCGTAGCGCTCAAAAACAAAGGTGCTGTACACGAATCGAGCTGTGCCGCCGCCACGCTCCAGGACACTGCGAGCTCGCCTTCCCAGTGTCGCCCACTCAGCGTATCGTCGGATTTGCGTGCTAGAACCCGCCGATCTCAATGTGATTCAGGATCGTCTGCAGGGCGGTTTTCTTGTGGTCAAGATCCTGGTTGTGCCGCTTGCCGTAGACGAAATCGCCGATGAACCATCCCATTGCGGAGCCAGCCATGACGTCGCCGGGGAAATGCTGACGCGCCCCAACGCGAGCCACAACCACAGTGGATGCGAGCGCATATGCCGCGATGGGAATGATAAGCGGGTGCGGATATTCATGCGCAATGACGGAAGCCATTGCCCAGCTGCTGATGGCGTGACCGGACGGAAAACCGGAACTCCAGCGGTTTGGACCGTCTTCGAAGCGGCCCGTGGCGTCTTGTTGGTAGGGCCGGCTGCGGTCGGCTACCAGCTTAAAGGCTTCGACGACGATACCGGTGTCGATCAACGATTCGAATCCAAGGAGGCCGGTTTCCCTGAATCTTTCTCCGTGTGTGGCGGCGCCTGCGAAATAGAACGCCGCGCTGATCGGAATTAGAGAATAGGCGGAGCCAATGTCGGAGGCGTGGTTGCTCACCGTTACCGCGGTGGAAGAGGTGGGCAGGGCGCGGTCTATCGATTTGTCGGCGGCTATGAGGGCCCCCGTTGCTCCGCCGAAAATGATCCACCATTTAATATCTTTCTTGCTCGTGTGGAGCGGGCTGGTCCAGATGGACTTCTGGTCTCTGAGTACATACTCCGGCATGCGGAGGAATGGGTGAAAGAAACCCGTTTGCTCATAGATGTCTTTATCTTTGAGGGCGGGCGATCCGGGTTTAACACCCAAAGCGGAATCTGTCGCCTGGGGTGCTTGGGGACTGTCGGTGTCGGCGGCCACGGAGTCCTGGGCACAGGCGGGAAGGACCAGCGTTATGAAAATCAATCCCGCTCTGAGCGTCATGCCGGTATCGCCTGCATTTCTCCGCCCGATGAGTGTTAGTTAACAAATCTTTGGAAGTAAGAAACGGTGAAAAAAACGTACCTGAGCCAGGCTGCCAACGCTGCCGTGCAAACAGGGCAACGGTCGTGCCTTGCGCATGGGCGGTGGCGATCACGTCCGCAGCCGCCTCTTCGACTATCTGAAACCGTCGAGTTCCAACTGACGGATAATCGCTGTCTTACCCGCACCGGGCGCACCGGTAATGATGAAACCTTCTCACGTCTGCAGCAGCGGCACGTTCTTCTCACCGGGACGATAGCCGGGCTCCGGGGATTGTTTTGCCACACCCTGCAGCCGCACCACCATCAGAGTCTGATCGTCATGTGGGAGCTCTTTGCCGAGGAACGACCGCACTTGGGCCAGCACGGCATCGCAGATTTCCGTCGGCGATCCTGCCCAGTTCTCCTCCACCGCGGCCAGAATCCGCTCCTCGCCGAATTCCTCGTCACGCGCATTCGCCGCTTCCAGAATTCCGTCCGAGAACACAACCAGCAGATCGCCCGGCTGAATAGCAACGCGGGCCTGCCGGTATGTCGCGCCCGGCAACACTCCCAGCACGGGACCACCCTCGTCGAGACGCTCGACTTCGAAACTTCTGTCGCCTTTCTTGCGCACCAAGAGCGGAGGCAGGTGCCCGGCATTAATGTACCCGAGCACTGAGGCTATCGGATCGAAGCAGCACCAGACCAGGCTGACGAACCGCTCTCGTGCCGTCTTCATGCAGAGAAGCTGGTTCAGCCGTTCCGCGCTTTGCTCGTGATTGGCCGCAGCGCCCGTCACGTGGCTCGCATGTACCGCGCCCTGCACTACGCCCATCACGAGCGCGGCGGAGAGCCCTTTGCCGGAAACATCCCCCAGGATAAGCGCGATCTGATGGCTGTCGGTTTCGAACGCGTCATAGAAATCCCCTCCCACCTGCCACGCAGGTACGCATCGAGCCGCGAACTCCAGATCGCGAGTCAGCAGTCTTCCGGGAGGGAGCAGATCGAACTGCACGAGGCGCGCCATCGCCAGCTGTTCCTCGACCTGTTTGCCGCGCAGGTAGTTCCTGAAGCGGAACGCGATCACAACTACCGCGGCCCACAGCGCGATAGCCGCCGAGCAACCGACAATCAGATTCTGGCGCAGGGGGCCGAAACGCGTCGAAACAGCGTTCAAGTAGATGGCGATTTCGACGAGGCCTACGCCAGGCAGGGTACGCGCCAGGCCGCGCCCGGCTGGCCGCCCCGCTGCTCGCTCCGTGGGCGGAAGCCCGACGAACAGAGGATTCAGCGTCACCAGAGCGGCGCCTCCCGGAGTCTTGCGAACGTCGGGCAGGCGCCCACGGTCTTCCACGATCTTATCCAGCGTGTCAGCCGCGTAAACAGGCGCTCCGGCCGTCTTCCCGCTGTGTGCGAGTTCCTTGCCGGTCATGTCGAGGACCCGCATCCAGGCGATCTGCTGCGGGGCTTCAGAGATCAGTTCGTCCATCAGCGGGTGGAGCGTGGCCAAGTCTCTGTTCCCGGCTTGCCGTGTGCCCCGGATGATGGCCTGCAGCTTGCGATCGGCCTCGCGCCTGGCCTCCAGCCTGACCATGCTGCTGGCCACAAACCGGTACGTCAGTATGCTCTGAACCAGAAGCACCAATCCAAGCAGCCCCCCCAGTACGATCGATGCTTTAAACCAGAGATACCGTTGTTTGGCGCTGTCTTCCATCTGAATAAGGATCGTTTTCCCGGCGCTGCAGGTTACGCGAGCGCACTCGTCTTGACATGCCTTTACATGTGGAACAATATCATGATGAAAGCTTTACTGCTCTCCCTGCTGATCGCGGTGATTACGACGGGTTCGGCGTCGGCGCAGTTGCTGACCGGGGTCATTAAGTACCCGACGGGCGAGCCGGTACCCAATGCGCCAGGCTTGTGGGCGGGGCCGCCGTTCAGCGCCATATGGCCTGCCATCGAGCTCGAAAGTACCGACGAACATGGCGCCCTTCGGCCCCGGTCCGGCGTCTCCAAATCGGCTCATTTCCAGGACTCTCTGGAGTTGGGAAAGATAGCAACGTAAAAGTTCATCGCCTCTTCCGCATTGTTGTCGAACCACAGGAAGGGGATGATCTTCTCCAATTTCTACTTCTCCTGTTTCTTTGGGTGACCCGGCTTCCACGGCATCAGGTCGACGATCGCATCGGGCGGTACGCCGAGGACCATGGTGCCTGCCGGAAGTTCGAGCGGCCGGCGCAGCAGGAACGGATGTTCGAATGCCTTTCTGTAGTTTTTAAACCAGAGAAGAGGCTCCACGCTGCCATCGGGCAGCTCGGCCGTGACTTGAAATGACGCTCCATCGGGCACGGTTTTCGGCCACAACCCATCCAGCTTGATCGCGTGCGTCAGTTTCAAGTCGCCGCTGACCGCGAGCTCTTTGGGGGAATGCGTCACCTCTTCATCCGTCGCAAACTCTGGCGCGGGCGGCAGGTTCTTATCCTCCCCCTCGGGCGCGCCGCCCTCTTCCCAATCGACGATCAGCTCGAGTTGTTCTTCGGTCAGACCCTTGTCGTTGCGAAAATCGCCGAAGCCCTTCACCGCCCCCCAGGGAGGCATGCGACGCTGCAGCACTTCTTCTCCGATGGCCTTCGCCCAGGGCCGCGCCGCGCTGTAGGTGGCCAGGGAGAAAGCGGTCCCGCCTTCGCGATGGCAGGTGATGCAGTGAGCGTTGAACAGCCGGATGATTTCCCGGTCGAAAGTGACTTTGGTTGTGATGACGTCGTGGCCGTACGCCAGGACGCTAAAGGCCAAAAAGAGAATACAGCGTCTGATCAGCACCGCAGTAAAGATCGTATCGCAGTCAACGGGCCCGTGGCGCGTACCCGACCACCGACTCCTCGATGGCGACCGACCAATCCTCGTTACTCGATTCGATCTCCAGACGATAAAGGCGCGGGTCTTCGTTTACGTATGCCGTACCACGGCCTGGTCCCCGGTGTTCGATCGGGACTCCGAGCGGCCGCCCGCTGACCTCGCTGTGGACGGTCGCCAGGAACGTTCCCGCGCCGGCCGGCTGCTCGTTCTTTGTAGCCCACTTGACGCGCCACTGCCCGCTCTCGATGTTGAACGATTCGGTCTGCGAATTTCCACGGCCCGAGAACGAAGCGATTGGCCTCCATCCCACTAATGTCTGGCGCGCGCTTGGTTTGGTTTCCGAGCGGCAGCCGGCACAGACCAGGGCAACCATGATCAGGGCGCGAAGCATTTCGTATCCTATTGAATCAGAATCGCTCCGGCCACCCTCGTGGTAATAATTGGATTCGCCGGGTTTGTCCGCCATCTCCATTCGCGAAGTCACCAAGGTTTACGAAGGCGGCGTCGAAGCTCTGCGCGGCGTCTCGCTCGAGTGCGCCGCGGGTCGCGTGACGGCTCTTATCGGACGCAGCGGTTGCGGCAAGACGACGCTCCTCAACCTCTGCGGCGCCATGGATTTTCCCACCACAGGCGAGGTATCTCTCGCCGGACAGGTGACGTCGAACCTTGACGACGCCGGCCTGACGCGACTTCGCCGGAACAAAATCGGGTTTGTTTTTCAGTTTTTCCAACTACTGCCCTCGCTCAATGCTCTGGAGAATGTTGAACTGCCGCTGCTTCTGTCGGGCGGGAAGAATACGGAAGCGACCGCACGGGAGCGTCTTCACTGGGTCGGACTGGATGACAAGGCGCGGTCGCTGCCCTATCAGCTCTCCGGCGGCCAGATGCAGCGTGTTGCCATCGCCCGTGCTTTGGTGCACGACCCGGCAGTCCTTATAGCAGATGAGCCCACCGGCAATCTTGATAACGCAAGCGGAGACGTCATATTGAGGTTGATACGCCGCGCGGCCGACGAACTGGGGGCCGCGGTGATGATCGCGACGCACAGCGCCGAAGCGGCGGCTATCGCGGATGTGCGGGTGCACATGGGCGACGGACAGATCGAAGGTATAGAGTCTTGAGGCTCTTCCGGCAGCTTATTTTTCGTCCCCTGCGGCGCGATCTGACACGTACTGTGCTGACTCTCCTTTCGATCGCTCTCGGCGTTGCGGTCGTGATCGCCATCGAACTCTCGGGCGACGCGGCGACCGGTTCGTTCGAATCTTCTCTGACCACGCTTGTCGGCAAAGTGGATTATGAGATTACGGCCAATGGGGGCGTCGATGAAGCTTATATGGGGAAGCTCGCGGTTCTCCCGGTCAACGCCCGCTTCTCGCCGGTCATCGAAGAGCCTGTCGTGATCGTGGGACAGGGGGCTACTACGCTCTATGGCATCGATCTGATTTCGGGCGCTGCCGGCGAACCACAGGCGTTCAACCCCGAAAATTTCGAAAGCTCCGCAATAGTTTCGAACGATCTCGCCGAGCGTCTTCACCTGAACAAAGGCGATCGGATCGAACTCAAAGGCCGCGACCAGACTGCGAATTTCACGGTCCGTACCATCGCTCCGAACCAGAACACCGAGTGGATCGGAATCGATATCGCCGCCGCGCAGCGGCTGCTCGACATGTACGGTAAGCTCGACCGTATCGAGGTTTTCGTTGGCCGGTCCGAAAACGCCGAAGAGACAGAGCGTCTGATCAAGGCGAATGTCCCCTCGACATGGGACCTGCAAACGCCCGGCGCACGCAGCGAGGAGAATCGCCGCATGCTGCGGGCCTTCCGTTGGAATCTACGCATCCTCAGTTATATTTCGCTGCTGGTCGGCGCATTTCTGATCTACAACACGATTGCCGTGAGCGTTGTCCGGCGGCGCACCGAAATCGGCATCCTGCGGGCCATCGGTACAAGCTCGCGCGGCGTGCTGCTCGTTTTTCTCGGTGAGGCCACCATGCTGGGAGTCATCGGCTCGGCACTCGGAATTGTCCTCGGGCGCTTTCTCGCCGCCGCACTGCTTGGCATGATCTCCGACACGGTGAATGCCCTTTTTACGACAAGCACGCCGGGCCCGATTGATTTGTCGGTAACGTCCGTGCTGGCCGCCTTGATCACAGGCACCGCGGTGGCGTTTTTCTCCGCTCTGATTCCAGCGCGCGAAGCGGCCCGCGTGGCTCCGGCGGAAGCGATGCGCCGGTCTATCGTCGAGCACAAAACCAGACTTCATGTCAGGCGCGATCTCGTCGTCGCGGCGATCACCGCCATTGTTGCGGTGATCCTCTGCCAGTTCGGGCCCATCGACGGACGCCCGGTGCTCGGCTACATAGCCACTCTGTTCGCGGTCGCCGCCACCGCCATGGTTGCGCCGGCATTCGTCACCGGCGTGGTGTTTGTCCTGCGCTCGATGTTGAAACGCATCGGGGGCGCGGAGGGCCTGATCGCGGGGCGCAGTCTTGTGGCATCGCTGTCGCGCACGTCGATCATCGTAACCGCGCTCGCTACCGCGATTTCGATGATGATCAGCGTTGGCGTCATGGTCGGCAGTTTCCGTGAGACCGTCGAGGTGTGGCTCGACAACCAACTGCGCGCCGATATCTTCATTCGTGCGCAGGGACCCGCCGCCGCCGGCATCTACCCGCCCATCGCGGCACCAGTGGCGGAAATTGCGCGACAGACCTCTGGGGTTGCGGACGTCGATACGCTACGCGCGTTTGAATTCCGATACGAAGGGACTCGAGCGACGCTCGCGGCAGGCAATATGGATATCGTTCGCCGACGCCGGTTTCTTCGATTCCTGTCCGGTTCATTTCCCGACGGGAGTCAGGCGATGGTCACGGAGCCTTTCGCCGACAAGCACCACCTGCGCACCGGCGATTCGTTGCGCATACCACTCGGGGAACGCACCGCGGTTCTCACCGTCGCGGGAGTCTACTACGATTATTCGAGCGATCGGGGCACGGTGCTTGTGGATCGATCCACGCTGCTGAAGTATCTGCCCGATCAGCCCATCACGAACATCGCGATTTACCTTCAGCCCGGCGTCGGCGCCACAAAAGTCCGCCGCGATATTGAATACCGTCTTCGCGATTACCCGTTGATGATCGCGCCGAATGAGGTTCTGCGCCGTGCCGCGGTTGAAGTATTTGACCGGACATTCGCCGTCACTTACGCGCTCGAAGCGGTCGCCATTGTGGTCGCCATGCTGGGCGCGGCGAACTCGCTGCTAGCATTAGTATTGGACCGGCGCCGTGAAATAGGCCTCATCCGGTACCTTGGGGCCGCGACCGGGCAGGTCCGCCGGATGATCCTCATGGAAGCCGGCTTGGTTGGGCTTCTGGCCGGATCGCTGGGTCTGGCGCTCGGGATGGCGCTTTCGCTGGTCCTGATTTACGTAGTCAACAAGCAGAGCTTCGGATGGACGATACAGTTCCATCCACCGGTCCTGCTGCTTGCGGGCGCGTTGTTGCTGGTCTGGGCCGTAACAGTCCTGGCCGGCGTTTACCCGGCGCGATTTGCCGCGAGGCTGCAGCCGGCCGATGTGATTCACGAAGAATAATCGAGCAAACACAAACGATAGAGCGCACAGGCCGAATGGTCCGTTGTGCGCGGTACAAGAAAAGATGAGTCAGAACACCCGTAACATCGCTATCATTGCGCACGTAGACCACGGCAAGACCACGCTGGTCGACGCCATGCTCCGCCAGAGCGGCATTTTCAGCGCTCATGAAGAGGTCGCCGAACGCGTCATGGATTCGAACGATCTGGAGCGTGAGCGCGGCATCACCATTCTCGCCAAGATCACGGGCGTGCGCTTTCATGGCACGAAAATCAACATCGTCGACACGCCCGGCCACAGCGATTTCGGCGGCGAAGTCGAGCGCGCGCTCAAGATAGTCGACGGCGTCATGCTGCTGGTGGATGCCAGTGAAGGCCCGCTGCCGCAGACTCGTTACGTTCTGATGAAAGCGCTTGAAGCGAACCTCAAGCCCATCGTCGTCATCAACAAAATCGACCGTCCCGATGCCCGCGCGCCGGAAGTGCTGAACGAGATTTACGATCTGTTCATCGACCTTGATGCGGCTGAGGACCAGCTCGATTTCCCCGTGCTTTACTCGAATGCGAGGCTCGGCGTCGCAAAAACATCGCTCGACGATCCTTCCGATAATCTGCGTCCGCTCTTCGAAGCCATCATCGCGAATATTCCTCCTCCGGCTGGCGACCCCGACGCCGTTCTGCAGGCCCAGGTCGCCAATCTCGATTACAGCGATTATCTGGGACGGCTGGCGATCGGGCGCGTGTTTCAGGGCACGCTGCGGCACGGCGATGAAGTGGCTATCTGCCATCTCAATGGCACGATCCAGAAGACGAAGATCACCAAGCTCTATTCTTTTGAAGGCTTGAAGCGAGTCGACGAAACGATCGCGAAGCCGGGAGACCTGATGGCTATCGCCGGGGTCGAGGGCATTACGATCGGCGAGACCATCACCAGCGCCGAGGAGCCGGCGCCCATGCCGCCGATCCAGATCGACGAGCCGACCATCGGGATGACCTTCACTGTGAATACATCGCCATTCGCGGGCAGGGAAGGTCAGTTTGTGACGTCGCGCAATTTGAAGGATCGGCTGGATAAAGAGCTGCTGACGAATGTTTCGATCCGGGTGGAATCGAATACGCCGGAAACGTTCAAGGTGATGGGGCGCGGGGAACTGCAGCTCGCGATTCTGATTGAGATGATGCGGCGCGAAGGTTACGAACTGGCGGTGGGCAAACCGGAGATCCTGACCCGAGTTCTTGAAGGCAAGACCATGGAGCCGGTGGAAATGCTGGTGATCGATTGCCCCGAAACCTATATCGGGGTGGTTATCGAAAAGCTCGGCAGCCGCAAAGGCAAGATGAGCAAGATGATCAACAACGGGTCGGGCCGCGTCCGGCTGGAGTTCCACATTCCGTCGCGTGGGTTGATCGGGCTGCGAGGAGAGATCCTCACCGACACGCGCGGCACCGCGATTCTGAATTCGCTTTTCCATGGATACATCGAATGGCAGGGCGATATTCCGACGCGGCCGACCGGTTCGCTCGTGGCGGACCGTGCTGGCAAAACCACCGGCAACGCTATTTTCAATCTGCAGGAGCGCGGCGAGATTTTCGTCAGCCCGGGCACTGAAGTTTACGAAGGCATGATTGTGGGCGAGAACGCGCGCACGGCCGATCTCGACGTCAATATCGTTAAAGAGAAGAAGCTGACGAATATGCGTGCGTCAACCGCGGATGAGGCGATCCGCCTGGTACCGCCGCGGCTGCTGAATCTGGAGCAGGCGATTGAGTTCGTGCGCGAGGACGAATTGGTCGAGGTGACGCCCAAGTCGATTCGCCTGAGGAAGAAGATCCTCAAAGCCAATCAGCGGTAGGATGGGTTTATGGCAGTCGCATGCCTGAGATCAGCCGCTTCTTCGGTATCGTCGTGCAGATGTATTATGCGGATCACGAGCCTCCGCACTTTCATGTACGCTACTCCGGTCAGAAGGCGCTCATCGCAATCGAAACGCTGTCCGTACTGGCGGGGCGACTTTCGCCTCGAGCGCTGGGCCTGGTGACGGAATGGGCGGCGCCGCATCGAGCGGAATTGATGGAAGACTGGATATTGGCGAGGGCTGAGGCGCAACTCAAGCCGATAGACCCTCTGGAGTAGACATGTTAAAGGATATCGTTGCCGCAACGGCCCTTGGCGACTACCGCCTGCACCTTCGTTTCGAGGACGGCGTTGAGGGCGTGGTCGATCTCGCATCCCATATCAGTTTCCGGGGAGTGTTCGAGCCAATGCGAGACCCGGCTTGGTTCGCGCAGGTACGTGTCGATCGGGAGCTCGGTACTGTGGTCTGGCCGAACGGCGCGGACCTTGATCCCGACGTTCTGTACGGACGCCTTACCGGGACGCCGATCCTGCAGGAGCACGACGCGTTCAGCCGATAAGCGCGCTTAATCGGCGGTCGGATGGGTGCAGTTCACGCCTGACTGCATTCGTCGTCCTGCCACTACTATCGATGGTATAATTCGGTTGGATTTCTACCATGGGTCTCAATATCAAGAACCTGGAGGTCGAACGGCTGGCCGCGGAAGTGGCCCAACTGACTCGCGAAACGAAGACGGAAGCGATTCGGCGTGCATTGTTGGAACGCCGAACGCGTCTCAAGGCCCGCGCCGGCAGACCTGTGGCGCGCGTAAACCTTCGGACGTACCTGGAAAAGAATGTTTGGCCCATGATCCCCAGGAACAAAATGGGCCGAGCCCTCAACCGCGAACAGGAAGATCAAATTCTCGGCTACGGTCCGGAAGGCTTCTGAACGATGGTTTTGGACAGCTCCGCGATTGTCGCCATCCACCTGAAAGAACCCGGCTACGAACGCCTCCTCAAAGCGATCGACGCAGCGGTCGACCAGTCGGAAGTCCTCATAGTCGGAGTTCCGACTGTGCTCGAAACCGCAATGGTCTTAACCGCGCGCCTCGGCAAGGATGCCCGCCCGATCCTCTTCGCCTTCCTGCGCGGCGTTGAAGCCGAGTTGGTGGCGTTTAATCACGAGCACCTCGATGCGGCTGTGACCGCCTTCCTTCGGTTCGGGCGCGGACGCCACCCCGCCGCCCTGAATTTCGGGGACTGCATGGCCTATACCGTGGCCTCGGTGGCCGGAATGCCTTTGCTGTTTACGGGCGACGATTTCGCGCGCACCGACGTCGCCGGAACCTAGATGCTGATAAGAACGTACGACGACGGTATGGCGGATGGTGCATTGATGACCATCGAGGAATACCTGCAGACGAGTTTACATCCCGACTGTGACTTCGTCGATGGCGAGGTTCAGGAGCGTCTTTGGGGCGCGTTCGATCACAGCCGGGCGACGAGCGAAGTCCTGTTCTATCTGGTCACGAAGTATCCAGCCTTGCGCAAAAAAGTGCTCCCCTCGCTGAGGGTTCGCGTGAATGAGACGCGTGTTCGCGTTCCCGATGTTTGCGTTCCGGCGGCGGATGCCCCCGAAGAGCAGGTCGTCACATTTCCGCCGATCCTCTGCATTGAAATCCTGTCGCCGGAAGACAGAATGACTCGCATCATGGCGAAGCTGAAATGACTACGCCGAAATGGGTGTGCTGGATCATCGAGCCGGTCGCGCGCGGCGCCTGGGTCGCGACGCTTGGACTTCTCGCCGAAGTCACCGACGGCATCCTCCGCGCAGGCGACCTCGAAATGCCGTCGATTCAAATTCCTTTATAGCGCCGGTGCTATGCTCACAGGCAGGTAGTCCATGCAATTCCGGAAAGCGCTGTTGCTGATGAGCGTCGGCGCCGCTCTCCTCACCGCGGTCTACGCAGCCAAACGCCCGTTCCGCGTCTACCCGAGCATGGAGCCCTACGACGATATCGAACTTCCGGCGGATTTTCAGGACCAAAGCGAGTGGGTGTTCGCCCGCCTGATGTATCCGCAAAATCCCCGGGCGCGCTTCGGAGGCTACCGGCGCTTCGGCGGTGGCGACTGGCGCGAAGGCGGCACCAGCTGGACGCAGGATTATCCCCGCGCCGACCGTCATTTCGCGCAGGCTCTGCGTCGGCTCAGCCGCGTGCATGCGCGATCGGTCGAGCAGCCCATCAATCTCGACGATGGCGACGATGCCTTTAACTATCCCTGGATCAACGCCGGTGAAATGGGCGATTGGAAACTTACCACGGCACAGGCGGCGGCTCTACGCGAGTATCTGCTGCGCGGCGGGTTTCTCATGCTCGACGATTTCTGGGGGACCGATGAATGGGACCGGTTTGCGGAAAGCATGCAGCGCGTCTTTCCGGACCGCACGATAGTCGAGATCGACGATGCCGACGCGATCTTCCACATCGTCTACGATCTGAACGATCGATACCTGATTCCCGGACAGTGGGGCCTCGGCCGCGCTTGCCTTTGCCGCAACGACGACCGGGGCGGCCAGACGGCGCACTGGCGCGGGATTTACGACGATCACGGCCGCATCATGGTTGCCATGACCTTCAACAACGACGTGGGCGACTCCTGGGAGTGGGCCGATGATCCGAACTATCCGGAAAAGTACTCAGCGCTCGGGATTCGTATCGGAGTGAACTACGTGATTTACTCCATGACTCACTGATGGGCCTCTCGAAGACTATGGGCCGCCGTACCGCAGTTATCGCTCTGGGAATCCTTGGACTGAGCGTCTGCGGCGTATTGCTCGCGCAGAAACCCTTCCGGGAGTGGCCCGCGATCGAGTACAGCGACTTCCCGTTGCCGCCCGATTATCAGCAGAAAGCGGAATGGACGCGCGCGCGCCTGCGCTATCCCGATATTTATGGCTACCCCGAGCGCGAGCTGATGATGGGCAACCGCCTGTTTCCCGGCTACTGGACGATGGATTATCCGCGCTCCGACCGACACTTGCTCGAGGGGGTGCGCCGGCTGACGCGTATCGAGTCCAAGTCCGTCGAGCAGGTTGTCAGCCTCGACGGCACCGACGACATGTACAACTACCCGACGCTCTATGCCGTGGAAGTCGGGCACTGGCTGCTGCGCGAGTCCGATGCGAAGCAGCTGCGCGAGTTCCTCCTTCGCGGCGGGTTTCTCATGGTCGACGATTTTCATGGCTCGAAAGCGGCGGATCACGATCAGGGCATCAATGAATGGGCCAACTTTACGGCAGGGATGAATATGGTTTTGCCGGGCCGGCCTATCGAAGATATCCCCAACGACGATCCGATTTTTCATACGATTTACGATCTGAGCGAACGGTTTCAGGTGCCCGGCGCGCAGTATTTCGATACCGGGATCACTTATGAAAAAGGCCCCACCGGAAAGGATCCGCACTGGCGCGGGATTCGCGACGACAAGGGCCGCATCGTGGTCGCCATCTGCCACAACATGGATCTCGGCGACGCCTGGGAGCACTCCGATGAAGCGCAGTATCTCGAAAAATGGGCTTCGCTCGCGTACAAGATCGCGATGAATTACTTCATCTACGATCTCTCACACTGATCTTGCGCCGGCTCTTTTGTACCCTGATAATCTTCGCCGCCCCCATGCCTTCTCAAACGTCAAGCCTTACAGCTCCGCCCACCGCTCCGCGAATCGAACATCGCGAGGTCCGGCACGGCGTCACGGTTATCGACGATTATTTTTGGCTGAGGGAGAAGTCGAATCCCAAGGTAGCTCGGTATCTCGCGGCGGAGAACGCGTACACGGATCGCGTGACGGAGGGTCTCAAGCCGTTCAGCGACGCTCTTTACAAAGAGATGCTCGCGCGCATCAAGCAGACCGATCTCGGCGTTCCGGCCTTCCGCGGCGGCTATCTCTACTATGCCCGCACCGAGGAAGGCAAGCAGTATCCGATCCAGTGCCGCCGTAAAGGCACCATGAAAGCAGCTGAAGAGGTGCTGCTCGACCTCAACGAGCTCGCCAAAGGGAAGGCTTACGCGGGCCTGGGCGCGTTCGTTGTCAGCGACGATCAGAATTTTCTGGCTTACACGATCGACTACATCGGCTTCCGCCAGTACTCTCTTCAGCTCAAAGATCTGCGCACCGGCCGCACATTGGCCGATACCACACAGCGAGTCACTTCCGTAAATTGGGCCGCCGATAACAAGACCTTGTTTCTGACGACCGAGGACAAGGTCACGAAGCGGAGCGATAAGCTGTGGCGGCATGTTGTGGGTTCCAAACGGTTCGAACCTCTCTACGACGAGAAAGACGAATTATTCGACATTGAAATCGGCAAGACACGCGATAAGTCTTACCTCGTTCTTCAAATCGAAGCCACCGACACTTCGGAGGTTCGCTACCTGCGTGCCGACCGGCCGCAAGGGAGGTTCACGGTCCTGCTTCCGCGCGAGAAGAAGCATCGTTATTATGTCGATCACCGTGAAGGCCTCTTTTACATCCGCACCGATAAGCCCGGCAAGGATTTCGCGGTTGTCACCGCGCCCGAGAACGATCCGTCTCCCGGGAACTGGAAGGTCTTTATCCCTTATCGGAACGGCGTCCGCATCGAAGACATCGATCTGTTCCGGGATTTCGCCGTATCCGTCGAGAAAACGCAGGCGCTCAATCGTCTGCGCGTTCATAACTTCAAGACCGGCGCGTGGACTGCTATCGCGTTTCCGGAGCCTGTCTATTCGGCATTCCCAGCCGGCACGCCCGACTTTGATGCGCGTGAATACCGCTATAACTATCAGAGCCTGGTTACGCCGTCCAGCGTCTTCGATTACGATCCCTCGACCGGAAAGTCGACGCTGCTGAAACAACAGGAGGTGCTGGGAGGATATGATCCCGGCCAATACGCCAGTGAACGGCTGTGGGCCACGGCGCGCGACGGAGCTAAGATTCCGATTTCGATCGTTTACAAGAAGGGCTTCTCACGCAACGGCAAATCCCCGCTGATGCTTTATGGTTACGGAGCCTACGGGTATGGAACGACGCCGACTTTTTCCAGCGACCGCGTCAGCCTGCTCGACCGAGGTATGGCATACGCCATTGCCCATATTCGGGGCGGCGACGAGATGGGCGAGCAGTGGCGCGAAGACGGCATGCTGATGAAGAAAAAAAATACGTTCGTCGATTTCATCGACAGTGCCGAGTTTCTGATTCGGCAGAAGTGGACTCCGAAAGACCGGCTGGTTATCGAAGGCCGGAGCGCCGGAGGTCTGCTGATGGGTGCGGTCGTCAATATGCGTCCGGACCTTTTCCGGGCGGTACATGCAGCCGTACCGTTCGTGGATGTCATCAACTCCATGATGGATGCGACTCTTCCGCTGACCGTCGGTGAGTATCTCGAGTGGGGCAATCCTAATGAAAAAGCCGCTTATGATTACATGAAGACTTACAGCCCTTATGACAATCTTGAGAAAAAGGCTTATCCCGCGATGCTGGTCACCAGCAGTTTGAACGACAGCCAGGTGATGTACTGGGAGCCGGCCAAGTACGTCGCGCGGCTTCGCAGGGTCAAGACGGATCGCAACCCGCTGCTGTTGAAGATGAAGATGGACCCGGCCGGACATGGCGGCGCATCGGGACGCTATGACAGGCTGAAGGACCAGGCTTTCGAGTACGCCTGGTTGCTGAGTCAGGTCGGGATTACGAAATGACCGGAACGCGGCCAGAGTGGCCTAACCTGGGCCGATTCCCAGCAGTTCGACTTCGAAGATCAGCGTGGCGCCCCCCGGAATTACCGGCGGGCTCCCGCGGTCCCCGTAGGCGATGCTTGACGGACAGACCAGCTGGGACTTGCCACCCACCTTCATCTTTTGAACGCCTTCCGTCCAGCAGGGAATCACTCCGCTGAGAGGGAAAGAAATCGGCTCATTACGCTTGTAGGAGCTGTCGAATTCCGTGCCGTCGACCAGAGTGCCGCGGTAGTTCACCTTTACCGTGTCGCTTGCCGAGGGGGACGCGCCCGTGCCAGCCTTCAGCTCGCGATAGACCAGGCCGCTCGCGGTCTTGACTGCGCCCGGTTCCGCGGCGGCTTTGTCGAGATAAGCCTGGCCGCCGGCCGCGGGAGCCAGGCTTTCAGGAGCTTTCGTCTCAGGGGTCGAAGAGCACGCAAGCGTGGCGAGTGACAGGAACACCAGCAGTGGACGCATACGTCCAGGTTACCATCTCGGCTTGAACGAGACTTCCGACATTTGTACCTTGAGCGCAGTTGAGATGGCGAAGCTCATACGCGAAGGAGAGCTCTCTGTCCGCGAGGCTGTCGAAGCCCACCTGGCGCAGATTGAAAGCGTCAATTCAAGGGTCAATGCCATCGTGACTCTGGCCGCCGAGCAGGCCCTTCAGTCTGCCTTCGAAGCCGACGAAGCGCACGTGGCGGGTCGTCCGCCGGGGCCTTTGCACGGATTGCCGACGGCCCATAAAGACCTTCAGTTAACACGGGGAATCCGGACGACGTTCGGGTCGCGCATTTTCAAGGATTTCATTCCCGATCGGGATTCGCCGCTGGTCGAACGCATGAAATCCGCGGGCGCGATCATGCTGGGCAAGACCAACACGCCGGAATTCGGCGCGGGCTCGCAGACCTACAACGACGTCTTCGGAGCCACACTCAATCCGTGGGACACCGCCAAAACCTGCGGCGGCAGCAGCGGAGGCGCAGCCGTCGCTCTGGCGTGTCACATGGTCCCGATCGCGGATGGCACCGATCTGGGCGGTTCCCTGCGCAATCCAGCCAGCTTCTGCAATATCGTCGGGCTGAGACCATCGGCGGGCCGCGTCCCCATGGTGCCTGCGCCCGGTTCACCGATGAGCGTGGAAGGGCCGATGGCTCGTTCGGCGGCGGACCTTGCCTTCTACTTTTCGGCGATGGCGGACCCCGAACCTGGTTTCGCAAAACCGCTGAAGCGTGACTTCAACGGCGTTAGGGTTGCCTGGTGGAAGGACTTGGGAGGCATCCCAATCGACTCGCGCGTGCGGGATATCACCAACGCGCAACGGCGCGTCTTCGAGTCTTTGGGCTGTATCGTCGAAGAAGCCGAACCTGACTTTACCGGAGCGGACGAAACCTTTCGAACTCTGCGCTTCCGCAGCACTGCGGTTCGCATGGCCGATCACTTCAGACAGCACCCCCACCTGATCAAAGACACACTGCTTTGGGAAATCGGGCAAGGCAATCGCCTGAGCGCACGCGATGTGGAGGCCGCTGAGACGAAATGCGCGGAACTCAATCAACGCATGCGGCGGTTCATGGAGCGCTACGAGTTTTTCGTGCTGCCGGTCAGTCAGGTGCTGCCTTTCGATGTAACCCAACCTTGGCCGGAGGAAATTGAAGGAACCAGGATGAATACTTACATCGACTGGATGAAGTCGTGTTATTACATTTCAGTAATGGGCACACCATCGATCTCGGTTCCCTGCGGCTTCACCACCGAAGGGCTGCCTGTGGGCATCCAAATCGTTGGGCGGCATAGGGATGACTGGGGCCTTTTACAGGCAGCACACGCATTTGAAACAAACGTTACGACAAAACGCTTCACAATTGTTTCGTTTGGAAATCACTGATCTGTAATGGGTCGCGGTTTACAAGGGGAACATGAGGTGCGATCTCCACGTTCACACGCTTCACTCGGGGATGTGCACGATACCCGTGCTCTCCCGCGTTTGCCTGGAGTCTTACAACGAGCCGCTCGCGCTGTACGAACAGCTGAAACAGCGCGGCATGGACCTCGTGACCGTTACGGATCACGATTCCATCGACGCCGTTGAAGCCCTGCGGCGCTATCCCGACTTCTTCCTGAGCGAAGAGGTCACCTGCACCATGCCGAGCGGTACTGAAATGCACGCCGGCGTCTATGGAATTCAGGAACACGACCATATCGAATTGCAGCGGCGTCGCCATGACGTCGAGAGCCTGCTGGCATATGCAGTCGAAAATCAACTGTTTGTCACCGTAAATCATCTCTATTCCAGCCTGACCGGACCGAGGACGGAAGACGATTTCGCCGTTTTTGCACGCGATTTTCATGGAGTTGAAACAGTCAACGGCCAGATGCTGAAGCGGTCGAACCGGCTGGCGGAAGATTTCGCCCGGCGATTCAGCAAGCCGGTGGTTGGCGGCAGCGACTCCCACACGCTGGCCGGATTGGCTCGTACGTTTACCGAAGTCGTTGGCGCTTCGAATGCGAAGGAATTTCTGGCGGGCGTGCGGCGGGGCCAAAGCGTGGCTATGGGCGAATCGGGCGATTATTTCAAACTCACTTCGGCGGTTTTCGAGATCGGCACGTCGCTGATTCGAGCCACTCCCTGGATGGCGCTCGGCGCGGGGCTGTTCGCGCTGGCGCCCATCGTCACGCTGGGGAATTATGTTCGCGAGATGGCCTTTGCCTGGTACTGGGGGCAGAGGAACAGGCCGGAAGATCCGGTTGGCGTTGCGCCTGAGGTGGTCTTATGACACGTGCACAGGCGATATCCACTCTCTCGGCGCCGGATAACAACCTGATGCGCCGCTTCAATCGCTGGCGCGCGCCGCGCTGGGTGCGCTGGTGGATGCTGCTCGCCACGCGGGCCGGTGATGGCTGGTTGTGGGGATTGATCGGTATCGCTGTGTTGCTGTCGCCGGACGCTTCTTCCGATAAAAGCCTGCGATTCAGGGCCATCGAAGCGTCGGCTTGCGCGGTGATTTGCGGAATCCTGCTGTTTCACAGAGTAAAGCGCGTGGTTTGCCGCAAGCGGCCGCGCGACATCGAGCCTCACTGCTGGGCGCATATCTCCACCCGCGACAAATTCTCCTTCCCGTCGGGCCATTCGACGACGGCTTTCGCGGTGGCGATGTCGCTGGGCTCTTTCTATCCCGAGATTCTGCCGCTGCTGCTGGTGCTCGCGGCCAACGTGGCCGTATCGCGGGTAGTGGTGGGGATGCATTTCCTGAGCGACGTGCTGGTTGGGTCCGGCGCGGGCGCTCTGCTGGGTTACGCCGCCTTTCGTCTTGCGGCCTGACTTCGCGCGCACATGGGGGAGACGCCAGGCGCATGTCTTGGGTTGCCTCGCGCGCGTGCTTCAAGGGCGGGAGTTCCGCGAGGAACTCCCTCGCTCCTGATGAACCACAACCGCGAACAAATGCCTATAGACACGACAACTTCATGTTGTCCTCATGAAAGTCCCGACATATGGACGTTCCTGGACCTGCGGTTCGTGCCGGCGGAAGTGCACGCTTATGTGAGCAGTGCCCCACTCGCTCTGGCCGGTCTTGCGTATGCGCTGCTGCAGATTCGCCTGAAGCCCCGGCGCGAAATACTCCTGAAGCGTCTGGTGCTGGCGGGAGCCTTTCTTTTATGGGCGGTGGTACAGCTTCTGCCATCCGGGCCGCTGGCTGTTTCTCTTGGCGACACAGTTATAGCGGCCTACGTATTGAACTTGTACTGGGTCATGAAAGAAGTCGCACTACTTACCGTGCGGGAGGAGAGCTTGCACGAGTAAGACCGCTCCAATCGCGATCAGGCACGCATGAACATAGAGTACGAACTGCCGCGCGTCCAGGCGGCGGTTGACTGTCCGGCCGAGGAATATGCCGAGAAGCACGCCGGGCAGCGACAAGAGATAGAACCGGTTCACGACCGGTGTCCACAGGCCCGCGAACCAGTAGCCCGCCATGCCGGCCACACTTGCGGGGAGAAAGTATCCCTGCAGGGTAGCGCGGAAGTTGGCGGGCGGCCATTTGCGCAGAGCCCCGTAGATCGCAAGCGGCGGTCCGTTCATTCCGTAAGCGCCTCCGAGGACGCCCGCGGCGAACCCGAAAAACCCGGCCAGGCGATCGTGCTTAAGTTCGAAATGAGGCCGAGGCATAAGGGACCATGCGGAAAATCCCACGATCACGACCGCGAGGAACGCCTTTACTGCCGATTCGGGTATCGTCTTGAGAGCCACCAGGCCGAAAGGAATGCCGAGCAGCGTGGGGAGCACGAGCCACACGGCGCTGCGGATATGAATATGGCGCCAATCCTGCATAACTACGATCAGCGCCACCGTGATCGAGACCAGCACGGCCACGGGCGCGGCGACCTCCACCGGGATGGCCAATGCAAGCAGTGGAACAGCGACCAAAGCTTCGCCGAAACCGAATGCCGAGCGAATGACGGTGGCGAGAAACAACACCGCCGCGACCTCAATCGCAACCATGAATTCTCAGTGCGTGCGGTAGTAGGCCATAAGATCGGTGCCGGGAGGTTTGATACCTGATTGGCGCAGCATGGTTGCTACCTGCCCGCGATGGTAACTGCCGTGATTCACCAGGTGCAGCACGATCTGCCAAAGAGGCACCGGGAATTCCGCGCCCTGCGCCGGGCGGAGGGTCAATGTTTTTTGCAGATCCTCGCTGGAAAGGGGACGCACCCAATCGATCCATTTCTGGTGCAACGCGGGCCATGCCTGCGCGAGCGCGCTCAGGTCGGGCGGGCTGGGGAGATCGGCGAGTTTCGCATCCGGGTTACCCTGCACTCGCGTCAGCCAGATCAGTTCCGCCAGGTAGACGTGATTCAGCGTGTCGAACAGGCTTTTGAAAGAACTGCCCCGATCCTGACTGACCTGGTCGGGAGGGGCTAGGGAAAGAGCGGCGAGCATGGTGTCGTCCGCCCACTTCATGAATTCCAGGTGCGACTGGCACACTGGGCCGATATCGGGCTGCATTCATCCAGTGTAGCCGCCTCCGATTCACGACGGATGCGGCTGTCGCCGCATGTCCTCAGAACTGGAAGCGCAGTTGAAGTTCCACCTTGCGGTTTCCAGCCGCGCCGTTATTGCCGCCGAACCCGGCTCCGCCGCCGTTATTGAGCGCGGTGGACTCACCAAAGAACGGTGAACCCAGGACACCGATCGGCGGCGCATAGTTCACATGGTTGAATGCGTTCCGGGCCTGGAGGCTCGCGGTCAGGTTATAGCGCTTGCCGGTATTTCCGCCGCCGAAATTTCCAAAGCCGCCGCGACCGCCGCCGCCGCCGCCGAAACCACCGCCGCCACGGCCACCACCGCCGAAACCGCCACCACCGCGTCCGCCGCCGTTAAAGCCGCCGCCACCCTGGTCAAAACCTCCGCCGCGGCCGTTACCCTGGTTCGCTCCGCCCGCTCTTTCTCCCCATCCCCACGTCCGGCTCAGGCGCATATTCAGCGAGAACTGCGCCGGGCCATCGCCGTAGTTGATGGGGATCAGCTGATTGCCGGTCGGGCTGAAACATCCATATTTGTTTTGCCACAGCGCGGAGCCGCACGGCGCGAAATACGGCCGGGCGTTGAAGATGCCGTCCCCCTCGAACGCCTCCCCGGTGGTGATGTTGAACGGTGCTCCCGTTTGCATGGTCATAAACGGATTGAGGCTTAATTTGTATGGCAGCCCGATGGCGCCGCCAAAGTAGCCCCGATGACGGATGTCGAAGTTTGCGCGGCCCCAGTCCAGATTGGCGTTGTACTGATTCATCGGAAAGCCGTTGGCATTGGTGTGCGCTTCGCCGAAGACGTAATAGCCCTGCACCTGGAAATGAGAGTTGAGGCGCGTGTTGGCATTTATGGTCAACTGGGTCTGCTTGAAGAGACCGCTGGTCTCGTATTGATAGATATCCTCGTTAGCGCCAGGGACATTCGTTCCCGCGAACGGCCTCACGCCCGGGTCGACGGGGACGGTGCTTCCGGGCATAGGCCCGATATAACCCATGGGCGCATTGATGTCGCGTTCCCGAAGCGCATGGGCGCCGCGGGTATTCACATAATTTATGGAAAGCTGGGTCCTCCCGGGCAGTTGTCGATCCACCCCGATTGCCATCTGACCCATGTAGGGCGTGCGCAAGCTTTTGTCGACCGTATAAATCGCCTGATTCTGCACCTGCAGTAAAGAAGTACAACTCGCACTCGGTGGGTTCAGTGAACATCCCGGCGGCAGGTTCGGGTAATACTGCAGCGCGGTGGCGGCATTGGGCTCACCCGCTGTAATCAGATAGTTCGTCTGTGTAAAGCCGTTGAAACGCAGAGACTGCAGCGTATCGCCCACCGGAAAACGCGTGAAAAATATACCGTAGCCGGCGCGGATCACGGTCTTGGACGCCGTTTTTCCCTTCGCGCCCGGCGCCCAGGCAAGGCCAACTCTCGGGCCCAGATCGAGATGATCGCCAATGTTGTTCTGCGTTTCATAGCGCAGGCCGGCGTTGATGGTGAGGTTGGGAAAAAGGCGCCAGTCGTCCTGCACGAAGACGCCCATATCGAACTGGCGGGCCTGCTGATACGGAATGCCGCTGCTTAGCGTAAACTGGCTCGGACCGCAGCCCTGGGCGAGAATCGCCGATATGGGAACGCCTTCGGAAAGCATCAACTGGGTCTGCTGGTAGACGTCAAGCGAAGTCACGGTGTTGGGGCACAGTGGCAGGCCGCTGAAGGGCGTCGGAGGGTTGAAGGTGTAGCTGCCGTTGAAGTTCGAATTGGTCCGGCTGGAAGTGTCCGTCTGGCGCGCGCGCACACCTGCCTTGATCGCGTGTTTGCCCCGCGTCGTGGTAAGGATGTTATGCAGTTCATACCCTTTGTTGAAGGTATCGTTTGCCGTGTAGGGCGCGCCTCCCGAGTTGAATGCGCTGGCTACGTTAATGCCTGGAATGGAGAAATCCCCGAGGCCGAACGCATCGGTGTGGTTGTCCCGGAACTGAAAGCGGGTTTCGTCCACGGCCACGGTTCCGAGAACCGCGGTTTCCGTAATCTGCACCTCATTGTTCCGCTGGACATTCTGCGTTTCCTGCGTCGGAAGGGCGAAACCGCCCACGCCGCCTTCGTTCGATGCCTGAGTGTGGTTATAGCGAATGACCAGAGTGTTGTTCTGGTTGATCGCATAATCGATTCGCGGGTTGATTCGCCACAAAGCATTTGGCACCAGTATCGCGGAATTGTAGGGGACCTCGGCGAAGTTACTGTTGAGCACCTGGCCGATGACCAGCGCGTTCTCAGTGATGGCGCGGCGCTGGTAGTCGATATTGAAAGACGCCTTCTTGTTAATCGGGCCGCCCAGGTTGGCATTACCCTGGGTCAATTTGTAACCCGGCTCCTTCGTCGTGAGCAGCGGATTCCGGGTATCGAAGATTTTGTCGCCATAATTGAGGTTGATCTGACCGTGGTAATTATCCGTTCCGGGCCGCGTGAGGATTTCGATGCGTCCGAAGCCGGGAGCATCGAACTCGGACGAAAACGGATTCGAATTGATACGGATTTCCCGGATCGAACTCTTCGGTGGCAACTGGCCCCCGCTGAAACCGTCGATGAAGAACTGTGCGCCATTAGGCCCGGCCGCCGGACCGGCGAGAGCCTCCAGATCGGACTGCAGATCGTCGGGATCGTCCGGCAATGCGTCGATGTCGGCGTCCTTCAACACCAGCGCGCTTACATTGCTCGATGAATCCAGCGAAAGGGCCGCGGCGGACTGGTCGTTCACGCTGACCTGCTGCGATTCAGTGGCGATCTGCAAGGGGATGTCCAGCGCGCTTGTCTGGCCGGTGGGAACGTCGACATCGGACTTTGTGAACGTGACAAAACCGGTGGCGTCCGCGCGGATGTTGTACTTTCCGGGAGGCATGTTCGGGAGAGCGTAACGTCCCTGGCCGTCGCTCGTTACCGTACGCGTAACTCCGTTACCCGTGGCTACCACCTTCGCGTTCGGCACAACCGCCGCCGAGGGATCGGTAACCGTGCCGCGGATGGTTCCCACGTTTTGCGCCTTCGCGGTCCGGGGTGCGATCCCGGCCAGCATCAGAGCCGTCAGCGCAAGCACCGCGAACTTAGTCGTCACCGGCTGTAGCCTCATCAACACCCTCATCCGCATATTTTTTTGGACCGTCTCCGTTGAGACGATAGGTAAATTTCATTGTTACTTTTTACTACAAAAGTAGATCGTGATTAAGTGTAAAGGAGGGTTACGGGTTCTGTTCTACAAAAGTCGTACAGACCGCCCAGTCGTGTCGATCCAGTGCTTTACCATCCCGGCGCAATCGCGGGCCACCCGCAGGTTCCCGAGGTCCGCGATGGACCAACGCATCTTGCGGCTCCAGTTTGGATACTCGGAAGTGGTGCCCGGCACGTTTTGCTGGGCCGGCTCCTTGGTCATGTCCTCCTGATTGACCAGCCACAGGACCGCGGGAGTACTGGCAAGAAAACCGATGATCGCGTAGTGCAGTTCGCCGGTCAGCTCGGGAATCTCGCTGGCCCGGCGGCCGTGACCCTCGGGAAGCAGACCTGCGGTGAAGAGGGCATCGAGGAGGCTCTGCTTATCGCGTGCGCGGTCCAGTTGCTGCGCTTCGTATGCGTCCCGGTCAATGGTTCCGGCCCGGAGCCGGGCCTTGATGTCGTTTGACGTCCAGAAGCCGGCGATGGTGGCAAGGTCGTGGGTTGTCGAAGCAGCCAGCGCCTGGTCCGGATATTCGGTGGGCAATTTAAACCGCCCTCTGTCGTCGTGCTCAAAGCTGCGTTCGAACCAGAGAAGCCGGTAGCTCAGAATGCCGAAGCCGGCTAATTTCTCCCGGACCTCAGGCTCGACTGTACCGAGATCCTCCCCCACGATGACGGCGTTGTTGCGCACGCTCTCCAGAGCCAGAATACGCACAAGGTCGCCGGTGACATCGCGGACGTAAGCGCCATGGGCCGCGTCGTGGCCCTCTGGAATCCAGTAGAGCCGGAAAAGCCTCATCACATGATCGATGCGCAGGGCCCCGCCGTTCTGTAAAGACTTTCGGATCGAGTCCGTGAACAACCGGTAACCGTCGGCGCGATGCTGCGCGGTATCGGGCGGAGGGAACGACCAGTCCTGCCCCGTCGGCGAGAAATCGTCCGGCGGCGAGCCCACCCGGCATCCTGCGACGAAGAACCTGCGGTGCGCCCAGAGGTCGGAGCCGCAGCGGTCGGTGGCCAGCGCGAGATCGTGATAGAGGCCGATGCGCATGCCGGCATTGCGCGCGTGCCGCTGGACGCCGGCGAGCTGCCGGTCCACGTTCCATTGCAGCCAGCCGTGGAAAAGAATTTCGCGTTTATGTTCCGCCGCAAATTGCCGGACTGCATCGCTGGCGGGATCGCGATACGGCGCAGGCCAATCGGGCCAGACCCACAGATGCGGATTTTGGGCGTGAAGATATTCGTCGAGCGCGCAGTAAGTGGCATAAAGGCGCAGGAGGTCGCCTTCACCCGCAATCCATTTCTCACAGTCGCTGGTTTCGGAATCGCGGCCGGGCGGATTCGCCGCGAAGACAAGATCGAGCGCACGGCGCTTCAATGCCGCGACCTGTTCATATTCGACAGTCGGAGAAGCGCGCAGGCGGGCCAGTTCCGCGCAGGTTTCACCGTCTTCGAACTGTCGCCGTATGCCCTCGAAACCGGGTACATTTTCCACGTCGAGATAAAGAAAATTGCGGTAGAAGATGCTGTTCGGCAGGTAAGGACTGGTGTTGTAGGGCCGCCGATTGTGGATCGCATGCAGCGGATTCAGCGCGATGAAATCCACGTGCAGCGCAGGAACGGCCCAGTCGATCAAATCGCGCAGATCGCGGAAATCGCCGACTCCCCAGTTGCGTTCGGAGCGCAGTCCATAGAGGGTTATGCCAAGCCCCGCGTGCTTGCCGGGCTCGGGCAAATGAGCGCGATCCGGAGTCACGATCAAACGCATGGCGCAATTCTTCGCCGTGGCCTTGTGATAGCCGAGCGGCAGCCGCAGGGCGGACGTGGGCGCGCCATTTTCGATGCGGACACTATGACGCTCGCCCTGTTCGGTGAGGATGTCCAGATCCAGGCTTTCGCCATGCAAAGCAGCCGGGATTCGAATCGGCTCATTTTCGCTCACGACGAGCACGGGCGGCAGCGGGCGGCTATTTTCGACTGCGACACGATAGGCGAGCGACCACTGCAGAGATTCCTCGGAGGTGCAGTCGAATCCGAGCGCGGTCAGGATGGCGCGATTGGTTTCGGGCTCGGTGTAATGCCGGCGGCCGAAGATATCCCAGAAATCCTGCTGGACCCCGTTTCGCTCGGCGGCGTCACGGAGTGCGTCGTCGAGGGGCACATAACCAATGTAGCGTGATACGTTCGCGGGTTAGAAATCGAGTTTTTCTATCAGGCCGTTCAGCTGTGTCTGGGTGGCGGCCCGCTGCTGGTCGAGGGCCCCTTCGCGGTCGCGCAGCTTCGCGATTTGCGTTTCCTGATCGGAAAGTTTGCGGGCGTAGTCCTGAACGATTTGCTGCTGCCCGCTGACCTGAGAAAGGCTGGCGATGTTCTGGCGATTGCGCTCTTCGTCGCGAACGAGGTTGTTGACCTGGTCGGTCACGGAGCGCTTGTCGGCCTCCATGTTGGCGATCTGTGTCTTCAGGTCCGCGATCTGCTGCAGTTGTTTCCGCGCGGCGTCGCTGATGGTTTTGTTTCGAATGTATGTCAGCAGGCCGTCAGGGTTCAGGGACGAGACGGATGTTTGTGTATCGTAGAGACGCTCTTCGGTCACCGGGAACTCGAGGGTACCGTTGGCGGGGAGCTTCACTTCGAAACGGTAGACATCACGGGCGGTTTCGATGGGCTTCGCCGTATCGATGAGATCGTAGCCCGCGCGGACGGGATGCTCGATGATGAGAGTTTTCGCGCGCGGGTCGACGTTGTGGACGGAATAGTTTTTCTTCTGGACCTGCGACAACCTGGAAATCAGCAACCCGTTGCGGGCGTGGAGTTCGCGCACGGTGTCGTTGCGAAAGTCGAGATTGGTCGAGACGCGGGTGCCCAGGTCGACTCCGTAACTGATGAAGCGCTTGTCGGAATTCTTCACGGTTTCGACCAGCGCTTCGCCGGCGTAAGTTCCGGCGTCAAAAACGGTGATCGGGCCGCCGTCGAGCGTTTTGCCCGTGTTGTTCGTTAATTCGGCGGCGTTGAACGGATTCGGCCGGTTGGCGTCGGAATAAATGATCAGCTTGCGCGCGGAGACTTTCTGCTGGAGGAACGGCATCATGGCCGATTCGTCTTTGCGGACTGTAACGGGATTCGAGATGTCGTATTCGAAGAGATCGGCGATCTCCTGCGCGGGACCGGTTGGCGCAATGGTGCTCAACCCAGTGGTCTGGTCCGCGCCTTCAATTCTAAGAACGCTCCCTCCGACGCCACCGCCGCCGCCGAAGCCAAGGGCACCGTTAACGACACCTGGCCGGGCCGCAGGCGCTGCCGCCGGGGGTGGAGGGCCTGCTGCTTTATTTTGAATAGCGCCACTGTAAACGGTCGGCGCCACAGCCTGATCTTCGGCCAACTCCGCACCCAGCCGCGTAATAAATTTCGGCGGATATAACTGGCTGATAAACGAAATCGGCTTGCCGGAGACCAGCGACAGCCGTACATTTGTCCAATCCTCGCCAGTTGTGTTATCGACGATCGCCCAGCCCTCGAGTGTCGGCTGCGCGCCACTTTCACCGAACAGCAGCCGGTAGCTCGACTTCCACGCGGGCATCGGCATAATGTACGCCGCCCGCACGTCGCGCGATTTGGAATCCGTCGAATCGATATAAACGCTGCGCTTGTCCTTCGACCGCGCGCCTGTCACCGCCGCGAGATAGTCCTTGAACTGGAGCTGAATTTTCGGATCGGTGAAGCGAATGGCGGTCGCGGCGGCGAGATCCACGTTGCGCAGTTCGCCCGAATCCATCAGCAGCGTCACCTGTTCGCGTTCCGGCCGGTCCTTCTCGCCTGCGATCACGCGTGCCGATACAATGGCGCCGGCGATTTTCTGCGGACCGAACTCCATCTCGATCCGCGCGCCTTTGAGCTGATCGATTACCGCGCTCAAGGGCTGCCCGTCCTCAATCCGGAACGGGAACTCGGTGAGCTTCTGATCCAGCGGAATGCTGGAATCGTAGCGCAGGTCCGTCACTTTCCCGCCCTGGTCGTTAATGGTGAGCGACTTCAGGACATCGTTCATCTCCTCGGCCCGGAAATCGAGACGCGCGGACTCGCCTGGACCCAGCGTTCCACTGCGTTCGAAGTAACCGACGCCGTGCTTGTAGAGCACTACTGTGCGCACGGGCAACTCCGCGGCCGAGGTCAGGCCCGCGCAAAGAAACAGAACTATCAAGGTTTTGACCGGCACAAACACACCCCTTTGCAGGTTGGACGCCGAACCGAGCCTACTCGCCCATTACTTTAATGATGACGCGTTTTTGCCTCTGCCCGTCGAACTCGGCGTAGTAGACCTGCTGCCAAGGTCCGAAATCGAGTTTTCCTTTTGTTACCGGAATGATAACTTCGTGATGCACAAGCAGACTCTTCAAATGGGAATCGCCGTTGGTCTCGCCGGTGCGGTGGTGCCTGTAATCCTCCCTGAAGGGCGCGAGGCGTTCCAGCCATTCGTCGATGTCGCGGATCAGCCCGTCTTCGGCATCGTTCACGTAGACGCCGGCGGTGATGTGCATGGCCGAAACCAGGATCATGCCCTCCGCTATGCCGCTCTTCACCAGCGCCGCCTCAACTTGGGGAGTTATATTGATGTATTCTCGATGATTTTTGGTGCGGAAGGTCAGATATTCGGTATGGAACCGCATACTGCCGATCATAATCCTTTCCGTCCTGTTACCCTGAGGCTTGACACTTGTCGTGCCAACAGGGCAGACTTTAAAATTACGATGCGAACTGGGATCTACTACGCACTGTTGGCTATTTTCGCCTGCGGCGGATTTGCGTTTGCCCAAGCGCCAGCCCAACCTCAGGCCGGGACGACCCAGGGCCAGCCGGAAACGATCCCGACCCCTCTGACGCCGATCGATCAGCGTGATCAGCAGGTGCGACAGATCGACCCTCTGGATAACGACGATAAAGACAGCAAGGCCAAAGGCGACCGGGATGCGGGAAAGCGGCGGGAACAGGATCAAACAGCGGTTCCCGGTTCGATCGCGGCGGAACAGAATGCTCAAAGGGCTGGTCCGCAAGTGGTTGAGGGGGGAGATGCAGAGACGCCGGTGCAGGAGTATACGGGTCCGGCTGTCCTGAGCCGCAGTTATTCCATCAGCCAGCAGCTCTTGCCGGAGCAGCTGAAGTGGCAGGAGTCCGTAGGTATTGCCGGCGCGTATGATACGGGCATCGTCAGACCGGTGAACGCGAACGGATCGCAGGGATCTCCCAGTATTCTTTTGGGAACGATGCTGAATTGGAGCTTCGGGGGGAGGCACTACTTCCGGCACGATATGATCAGCTTCAATTACAATGGAAACTATTCGCAGTACTCGGGTGCTGGCTCCTACAGCGGCGGCAACCAGGCGATCGGCATCAGCTACTCGCACGTGCTGACGCGCCGCCTCAAGCTGAACCTCTCGGGGACGGGATCGATTATGTCGCAGAACTCCGTTTTGCAAAATCAGCCGGTCGGGCCCGAGACGGTCGCCAACATCAACCTCGCGATCAGCCCGAACATCCAGATTTTCGATGTTGGAGCGAAACAGTTTTCATCGCAGGCGGACCTTACCTGGCAGATGACGAGCCGTCTTTCATTCAGCATGGGCGCCTCGTATTTCGGGATTGTGCAGGATTCCGCCCTGCTGCTTGGGATGACCGGCCAACAGTTTCGCGGCGATGTGAACTACCGCCTGACCCGCAAGATGACGATCGGCTCGTATTATTCGTTCGGCCGTTATCTCTATTCTGGTGGGGTAGGAAACAGTGCCACCAACACCGCTGGCGCGATTTTTTCCTACGCGTTTAACCGGACGACCCAACTCCGTTTTCGCGGAGGATTGTCGGTGGTCGAGAGCGTGGGCCTGGAACAGGTGCAGATTGACCCGGTCATAGCGGCGTTGCTGGGGCAAAGCAACGGGGTGATCGACTCTTACATTACGTACAAGGGCACCGATTTCTCCGCTCAGTTCGTCAAAGACTTCCACGGCGGCAAGACTACGGCTTCGCTGGCTTATGCGCGCGGAATCTCGCCGGGGAACGGGGTCTTTCAGACTTCGCAACAGGAATCCATCAGCGTCGCTATGACGGCCAGGGTTTTTCGGACCTATGCGTTCTCGGCCGCTGTCGGCCGCGACACCCTGGACGCGATCGGACAAGCGCTGGGGAAGTATCAGAGTGAATTCGGGCAGATTTCGCTGGCCCGGACGTACAAGCGGGGGATCGGCTTGAACTTCGGGGTCGATTACCGCTATTTCGATGTCGGCGTTTTGGGCTTCGTGCGCAACCAGTTGCGGATCAGCTCGGGCATCACATGGGGCTCAGGTAACGGCCGGCTCTGGCCTTTCTGAAGAAGTCCTGTTAATCTGGGGTGGAATCCTGGCGCTATCGTCTAACGGTTAGGACGGAGCCCTCTCAAGGCTTAAATACGGGTTCGATTCCCGTTAGCGCTACCAATTCTTCAATAACTTACAAGAAATTTCATCACACCGCATCACACATTTTTTGCTTTTGGCGAACGGATTCTGTTTCTGGATCGCCTGATCTGCCGAAACAGGGAACATTACCAATCATTGAAAAGATCTTCAACTGTATTGTATGGACCCGTCCCTGATCCCACCCTTCTCCAGAAACGGCACGAACTTCCAGATCAAAGTGTCAATGATCTTTTGGTCTGAGTAATCTGCTGGCAACTGAAACCGCCGCCGCGCCTCCGAGACCGCGGGGGAAAGAAGCCCTTCCTTCAAGATGCGGTCAAACTCAGCGACGAGGAAACGGTGGGACCGCAGCAGATTCGTCAGCTTCCTTTCGGGCGTTCCCGAGTATGAGCGCGGGAGAAAATAGAAGGTCTCCACCATCCGGTCGTAAACAGGCAGGCTCGGATCAATCATGTGGGCAAGTTTGCTCGCGAACGAAAATTGAAGCGCTTTTGCCTCTTTCGCATTGATTGGAATTTCATACAACGTCCGCGTGATGTCTTCAATCGAGAGTCGCCCCGGTGAGCATTTCGATTGCTCCAGAAGAGAAAAATACGCACCACGGAATCGCTGGCCCAAACCGGCTCCATTCAGCGCCCAGTACGAGCAATATTTCTGCTGGAACTCCTGGTGTCGGCTCACGTCGAGGTTTCGCAACTCTCGCAGCATCCAGATGTACGGGTCTAGATCAGACCGTCGGTCGACGGTCTCAAGGAGTCTCGTGACTTGGCAGTTGATCAGTTCGTACATTTGGCCGGAGTCCTCAACGGGTTCTTGGACCTCGACGGCGGGCGCGGGTTGTCGTCGGTGCCATCGGTTCTTGGGGCATTGCGATAGCTGGAGGCTGCTGATATGTTTCCAGCGTGTCGGGGTCCAAGACCATACTGCTTGTCCGTTCGTAGGGGAGCAGCGGTCTGCCCAAAAGGGTTACGGTGCCTTGGCTTCGCTGTGGCCACACTACAGCATACGGCTGGCTATTCAAGAACTCGTAAATCTTGAAGACCTGTGGTGCTCCCCCGATAAGAGGATACTCGCCGCTTCGAATCATGTCTCGTAGCACTTCGAACGGCTCCATATCGAACCCACCAGAAGTCAGTTTCATTCGAGTCCGAAGCAGTGTCACCAGACGGGCTTTTGCTTCAGGGATGTAGTCGCCTGCGAACATGATTTGTTTGGCGAGGTTACCTTGCCGCCATCGCGTTGCGGGTCTGAAGGCGAACTTCCCGAGGTGTGCGTCGAAATGGAGCAGCCAGATGGCGAATCGCTTCTTTCGCCAAGAATAGCCCCCGAAGATGAATTTGGCACCGGCAGGACCTGGATTCGCCTGGCCATTGGGAAGATCGGACATATACGTCCGCATGTGGTCGAAGACCCGCAGTGTATGCCCCTTCAGATCGTGGATGTCCATGCCTCGGGATCGTGACTTCGGGTAGTCTCCGACTGCCGATGCCATATGCAACATGAGCGGGTACGCGTCGTCGGTGTCGCCCGCGAAGCAGATGGCGCAGTCGGTTCTTGGCAGCGCGAGAATCTTGGGGCCTACATCCCAAGCGCGACCGGCACGGAGCCGGCTATCCGTTGCCATCACGAGCTCTTTCGTGCTTCCCGCAGTTCGTATCCACGCCAATGAAAGGGTCACGTTGTCCTTGTACAACTACTGGATGATTGATCTCATTCTATTCGGGAGCAGGCCTGCTTCGGAGGACGAGCACGAGACCAGAGCGGGGGCGAGAGTGTCGCGACCGCCTCTAAGGGTTCAGTAGCATCCGGTAGCCAGAGCGGCTGAATGCGAAAAATTGCGTAAAATGGAAGCTACTGGTCGTGCGCCATGTTCTCCCACACTGTCCCCAAGAAACTGCTCGAACAGTTCGCGTACTACGATCCCCGCACGAAATCCAAGCGGCTATGGCAATACCAGAAGGGCCTCCCGCCCTGGTGGAAAGCCTCGCCTAAAACGGCGACGGCACTGGACGGACACTTCGCGGACCCGGCGAACGCCGTGCGGGAAGAGCAAATCGAACTACGACTGAAGAAGGAATTTGAAGACCCGGTGAACGAGTTCATCGAAATGATCGGCTACCGGACGTTCTTCTTGGACGCCAGGCGCATCTACCTGCTGACGGGATACGTCCGGATGCTGTTCACCCGATCTGCCGCTCGTCAGGCCGCGAGCACTGTACACGCGAAGACCAAGATGGATGCGTTCCGGTCGCTGCTGAAGGACGACAATAAGCTGTCGGAACTCGCCGCGCGCTACACAATGGAGGCAGTCCGGCTCGGGCTTCCGGTTACGGAGATGGTCACGAAAGAACAAGTGATCGCGATTACCGAAAAGCAGATAGCGGAACACTCGAAGCCAGACGAACCCCAGCGCGACTATATACAAGCATTGGAGACGATGATGACCTTCCCGGACCAAAGTATGCTGAACGGCCAGTGGGGCGTCATTCCGACGGACCCGGAGCATCCGTTTGTGATCGGTGACGCGCCCGTGGTGACGATGGAGCGGACCGAGGGCAATAGGCTCTACTTCGGAATCGGCTTCGCCCGCCCCAATGTCGAGGTATTCCTGCCGGTCTCCCCGACCGCCTGCATCCATGTCCTTCCGCGCGTGACCCGCACCCGTGAAGTACAACAGCCATCGCCGGTCGAAGTGAACATGGCGCAGGCCGCGTTCGCGACGAAGTATTGCTTCGGGAACATTAACAGCCCGGAGATCGATGTGGTTTTGCAGCCTGAGTTCGGCAAGATCCGGCTCGGGATCACCGGGTTTACTACGCGCCACATCGACCATAATGCGGTGTTGTTTGACATCCTCATGGGCCGGCGACCACAAGCGGCTTAGCTTTGGGCGGCTGTCTGAAACCAGATTGTTTCGAGGTTTGTTAGTTCAGTGATTTCGCGGGTCGAGCTTCGCCGCGTCCCTGGAATTTCTCCCAGAGTTTCGCCGCCTCGTCATCACGCCCGGACAACACATGGGAATAGACGGTTGCCGTGACATACGGATTGGAATGCCCGAGTCTCGCGCTTACGGCCGGTAACTCCATTCCCGCCGCAAGCAAATGAGAGCCGTGCGTATGCCGGAGAGTGTGCAGGCTGGTTCCCTTCGGTAGCTTCAGCCTTCGGAAAAGAGCGGAGACCGCCGACGAAATGCTGTCCGGTCGCAGAAGACTCCCGTCCGGGTTGGCGATGATCAGGTCGAGATCGGATTGGTAGTCGGGGCCGAACTGCTGGCGGAAGACCATCTGCCGGTTTCGGTGCTCTTCCAGCGCGGCGAGCGCGGAGGCTGGCAGCGTCACGATACGGGCCTTCTCATTCTTGGGGCGCTTGAACGCCAGTCCGCTCTTGGTCTGGGTCAGCGAACGGGTGATAAACACCCTCCCGCTCACGACATCGGCCCATCGAAGCGCCATGATTTCTCCCCGGCGTGCGCCGGTGGCGGCGGAAAGCTCCAAGAGTATCGGGAGGGCCCCATGCGCGGCCGATGCTTCCAGCAGGAGATTCTGCTGGTCGATCGAGAACGCAACTCCGTCTTTCCTGCGAATGGCTGGGAGGTCGCTGTTCGGCACCGGGTTCATAGTGGCGATTCCCCACTTCACGCCGCGGGCGAACGCGCTCGAAACCATCCCGGCGATGTTCCGAACGGTCTTGCTTGATAGGGGCCGGTGCGTCTTAGTCCGGCGATGATGTCCGCCGGATTCGCGGAGCCGGTTCCATTCGCGAGTCAGGAGCAGAGAGGTG
>Ga0070733_10000195_pt1 | contig 56049 bp, 46 predicted proteins | sample Coa_R1_9_FD_66450 | JGI IMG/M metagenome (GOLD analysis project Ga0070733, IMG submission 66450) | Surface soil microbial communities from Centralia Pennsylvania, which are recovering from an underground coalmine fire - Coalmine... | ecosystem: Environmental > Terrestrial > Soil > Unclassified ... | reverse complement strand
GAATGTTGGACCAAAACCTGACGGCACGATTCCGGATGAAGCCAAGGATCGCCTGCGCGGCATTGGACAGTGGCTGCAGATCAACGGCGAAGCGATCTATGATACGACTCCATGGCTGATTGCCGCTGAAGGACCGACGCAGCTTGAGAAAGCGGGTTCGTTCAACGAAAGCAACGACATCAAGTTTACCCCGCAGGATATCCGCTTCACGGCCAAACCCGGGGTCTTGTACGCCACGGTCCTCGATTGGCCGGGCGAGCAGGCTGTGATCAAAAGCCTTGCGCCCCGGGGGCGTACGTGGGCTGGCCTGTATCCAAGTGAGATCGTTTCGATCACCATGCTAGGAGACGGAAAGAATCTTGTGTGGGAAATGACCAAAGATGGCCTGGTTGTGCAGACGCCGAAGACCAAACCTTGCGACCATGGGTTCGTGTTTAAAATCACCCGCAAGGATCCCGTATAGTCCCAGAATACCGGGCCATTTGAACCCCGCAGACTGTCTTCGGATCAGTAAAGCGACGCTGTTCCGAAAAGCGAGGTCGGGAGAAGCTCCTGGACACCTTCTGGGCGGATGGTGCCAAACTCGGTCGAGGAAGGGCTGGAAGTGCTTGGAAAGGTTGGTTGCGGGGGGTGGATTTGAACCACCGACCTTTGGGTTATGAGCCCAACGAGCTACCAGACTGCTCCACCCCGCATTTTGATCATAGCAACGGTGTCGGAGCGCGTCAAACCGCCAAGAGGCAGTCGCCGGCAGTTTCGGGATCCGCGCGCGGCGCGCGATGGATAACTGAACCTGAAACTCGATCGCTACTCGAAAGACGGCGCTCGCTGCGACTGGATTCTCCTGCAATCGCATCTGAGGTGACACCGCTCAGCGAGGCGGTCTTCGGGCCCGGATGCCCATAGCCGGGTAAAGTTCATCGGGATACATGACGGTCCCGCCTTTGATCACAACGTCTATCTTGCGGATGTCGCTGATGTTGGCGGTAGGATCTCCGCTGACCAGGATCATGTCGGCTAGCTTGCCCGGAGTAACCGATCCCAGTTGGGAATCCATCTTCATCACGCGAGCCGCGGTTAGCGTGGCCATGCGCAACACTTCGGGCGCCGGAATTCCGGCGGCGGTATAAATTTCGAGCTCGCGATGAAGCGAGTAGCCCTTCCCGAGATCGGTTCCGGCAACGACCGTGATGCCGCTGTCATACAACTTCTTCACCATGCGAACGAAATTGGCGTAGGATGCGCGGTAAAGCTCGTCGGTCGCCGCATCGGGAACGGGCAGCGCTTCAGAGGCGGTCTTGGCGGCGCGCTGCACCTGCAATGGAAGACGGTCAAACATGTAACCGTCTTCTTCGGAAATGTTGCCCGGGCGATCTACATACGTCTCCTCCCAAATGGTCATGGTGGGATCAATGACTGTGTGGTGCTGCTGCAGGAGGGTGATGAAGTCGTTTACCTGAGGCGAATTCAGATCGAGCCCAGCAGCCCGCTTTCCGGGCTCAATGAAGCGGGCGGGAGTGCGCGTTTCCTTCACTTCTGGCCAGAAATTAAGGAAGACGAAGTTCATGTGCTGGATCTCATCCGCGCCATCGCGGACGAATTGTTCCGCGGTCATACCCGCAGGCACGTGCCCACTGACGCGAAGGCCGCGCTTGTGGGCTTCCTCGATGATGACGGGCACGAGCTCCGGCTTGACCGAACTGTAGATTTTGATCTGCACATAGCCGAGTTCGGCATAACGATCCACGCGTTCGCGCGCTTCCTCCGGAGTTGCCGCCAGGATTTTCACCGGCCCTTCGTACGGGCCGGGACCGTCAATAAAACCGGCCAACACGATGCGCGGGCCGATCTGCTCGCCCGCCTCAATGTGCCGCTTGAGCTTGCCCAGTTCCTCGATCGAATTGGCGAGATCGCGAATGGTAGTGATGCCGGCAGCAACGTCGAGATAGGCATTGCTCGGGAACAAGTGCTGGTGCATGTCCCAGAGGCCGGGGAGGAGCATCTTCCCGGAGCCATCAATCACTTGTGCGCCGGCTGCGGTGGGCTGGCCTTTCTCGGCCTCGACGCTGACGATACGATCGCCGCGGACCACGATGCGTTGTGCGGCAATCGCCTTGGCTGTGAGTGAGTCGAACAGCGTGACATTTTTGATGACAAGGTCGCCCGCAGGGTGGTGGATGAATTGTTTCGCCAGACTGGCTGCACGAGCCGTTTCGAACTCCTCCTGCACCTTGCGCAATGCGTCAAACGTGCTCTCGTAGCCGGAGCGGATCAAGCCCGAAGAGCCATCCACGGCCGCGAAGCCGTTGTGCTGCTCGTCGAGCCATAGATACGTGGGCGTGAAATCAAGACCATCAATCTGACAAAGAGTGACGCTCACTTGCCGGCCGTTCGCCGTAAGTGGCATGGTTTTGAGTTCGTGAAGCACGGCCTCGCCACCGGGAAGAAGCGGCAGTTTCTGTCCGTTTCGGAGTAGAGCCTGCGCGAGGAAGTACGATCCTGCGGGTCCATTGCTCAGCCCGACAAAAAAGCGGCCGGAAGCTTGCGATTGATGACCGTCCTCTGAAGAGTTCTTCCACGCCGCATCGCCGCTCGACAAGGTGAACTTTTCGCTCACCGGGTTCTTCATGTAGTCCACGCCCGAGGTTTCTTCGAAGGCGATAATGCCGGCATGGTCGAGGCGATAGGTGGAGTAAGTCTTCGGTCCGCGGCCACGGTCGTTGAACTGAAAAAATTCGTGTACCACGCCGTCGGGCGCAGTCCACACCGCATCCTGCCCGGCCGGAGACTTGTCCACGAGGAGCATCATCATTGCTGCGTCTTTGGGAATATCCGCGGGCAGTGCGGGCAAGGGAGATTCGCCTTGCTGGGCTGAGATCAGACTCGTGAACAGAACGCAGAGAAAAAGGCTGAGCGGGTGGTGGATTGGTTTCATAGACAGGGCGCTATTCTAGCCCAAGGCGAGGTGCAATCGGCGTGAGTTATTTCTGTTGACCCGCTGCCTGGTCGCCGGCCAACTCCAACTCTGAGCCAATGAATCCCCAGGCATTCCAGGCCTCGCCCGTGACCACCTTCTGGAACAGGCCTCGCGCCTCGGCCGGCTGATGGTTGTAGAAGTGCCAGTTTCCGACGCCATAACTAACCGTATCGAAAGCCAGTTCGCCTTCCGGATCCTGCGGTCCCGCTGGCGGCGGAGGCAAGACTGCCTGCTCCGTCACCTGTCCCTGATAGAAGTGGAGAAGCCGCAGATAGAAATAGAGATGAGGCTCGGTATTCTTGACCGCTGGGGTGATCCGGACGAGAACGCTGGCTGCGTCTTTTTCCCGTCCCGCGCGGCGCAGCGAAACATAGAGCCAGTTGGAGCAATCGATCAAGCTGTCGTCGGTCTTCGCCAGGGCGCGAGCTTTCTCAAATGAGGCCGCGGCCTGGTCGAACTCGCGCAGAAAATAGTGGGCGAGGCCAAGATGGTAGTGCGCGTCGAGCATTTCCGGTGATAGCCGGGCCGCTTCCTGCAAGTCGGTTCTGGCTTTCTCAAATTCGCGCAGTCCGAGTTCACGGTGGCCGCGCTCCAGATAAAGATCCGCGCTCTTAGGGGCGACTTGCAGGCCCTGGGTGCACGTTTCTACCGCCTCGCGATATTGCCGCCGTCCGGCCTGCGCCCTGGAAAGGAGAACGAACTTCTCTGGATTTTTCGGATCCGCGGAGAGAGCCTGCCGCGCTTCAAGAATCGCTGAATCGTCCGGCAGCGCGTAGAGCTTGCGGCCGAGGCGTGAAGTCGTCTCGAGTGCGCCGCGGGGCGCGTCGTTCCCCTGGCAAAATAATGCCGAGGTGAAGGCTAGGCTCACGACACAAACAAAGATAGAGCGAAATATGAATTGGCGGCGTTCTCGGGTCTGGGTTGCGGGGATGCTCATTTCATCTCCTATTTCTTAGCTTCACGACGCTCGGGCACAGTCTCCATACCCGTCAGTGGAACTCTATAATCTTCGCCTCGCTGCAGGCGTTGAGATAATCAGCGACCAGATCGAGCGGGATGGGGCCAAACTCGGCGGCGACGGAGTCTCTTATTTCACCCACCGACCTTTTCCCGTCCACGAAGTTCAGGATCTCATAAGCGTAGAGTGCGCCGCGGTCTTGCACGCGCAGCAGGCGGTTTGCTCCGCTACTCAGAAGTTTGATCTTCCCGACTCGCTCCCGGCCCAGGCGTTCCACAAGCACATCATTATTCTGAAAAGTCAGCGGACCAAACTCTCCGATGCGCGTGGGAATTCGTCGCGCATCAGGTTGCGAGGCCCAGGAGGGCGAAGGTTCCGGACCATGAAGACCACGGACGGCTGCCGCCTCGTCGAGCCAATGTTTAAAGGTCGCCGTCTGGGCATCGAGCGACTGACTGAAACCCGCGAGCTTCTCCGCCGGGCTGTGCGTGTAAGCGGCAAAAGCACTCAGTTCGGCCTGCTCCCGCCGCAGCATCTGCATCAAGAGATTGAGCGCCTCGTACCAGGCTTCGTTGGGAGGAAGCGCGCCGTTCTGGATCAGCGACTGCGCTTGCTCGAAACCCGCCGCCAGGCGCCTCTGTGCGCGTGCTGCGAGGAATGCCAGCATTGAATCGGCGTTTTGAAGTCCGAGGTTGGCATAAGTGTAACCCGACGCCGCGCCGAGGAGCGCTACTCGCCGCAGTTTGGTCGGATCAATCTGCTCAAGTGAATCGTGATCCGTGTGAATATAGATATCCGGCCAATCGCGCAGATAGAGCGAAGGCACGGCAATCGTCGAGGAATCGTAGTCGTCGTGATCGCTACCCTCGGCGTACGGCGTGCGATCCACCAGAAACTCGTTTCGCGTACCGGCCGAGCCGTTGCGATCCTCCACCACTGCGGCCTCGGGGTTCGAACCGTCCTCGGCGTAGGAGGCAGCACCCTGGCGAATCGCATCCGCGAACAGTTCTCCAACGTCAGTAACGAAGCTGGGCAACGACCAGGGAGTCTCGGTGACATGCAGAATGGATTTGTTCTTGAACGGATCGCCGCCGACCATGTCCATATGCACGTCGGCGCGAAGCGCGCGCCGGATATCGGGATGCGCGCTGAGGAACGCCATAGTGCCCTCGACTTCCGGACCCCAAATGAACCGCAGCGTCCGGGCAGGCCGAGCGAGCTTTCCGGCGGCGATGAGATGGTTGAGCACTCGTGCCGCTTCGAGGATGGTGACGCAGCCACTGGCATTGTCGTTGGCTCCGGGCCGCTGATGATCGAGATGGCAGCTGAACACCACCTCACCCGCGCCGTTATCAGTTCCTGGGATCACGGCCGTAACCAACGTCCATTTTCCAGCCGTCACCTCGGCTTTGACGTGAGCGCTCAGCGTGACCGGACCGCGGCCAAGTTTCACTCGCAGCGCCGTTGCGGTTGCGCGGGAGACCATGAAGGCGAATCCGGTCGGGATATCCGCGTCCAGATGTCCCCACCGGATCAGAGTCGTGTCGAGTCCCGACCAGGCCGTAATCTGGTTCGGCATATCACTCACAATGCCGGCTGCGCCATGTTGCACAACCGCAAGCCGTTGCACCGGTGCCAGGGATCCATCGGCGAGGACAAAGTTGCCCCGCACATCTTTGCCGGTGTAGTCGGATTCGCTGGTTCCCTGCCCCACATCTACCAGATTCGCTTCTACATCGGCGCTGTGACTGTAGTCGGCGAGGCGGATCGGTTCCGTGGCCCAGTCGCCGAGGAGCGTGTGCTCGGGCTGAACTTCCCACAGCCGAGCCTCCTCCACGTGCCAGGCGAAGTGCGAGCGCATCAATCCATAGTGGATCTTGCCGTCAATCGGAAACTCTTCCTTGTGCGCATCCTGCAAGCCGTATTCTTTGGCGCGCATCAGGACGAAGTCGGCGGCCGCGTCGAACTGCTCGGTGGCGGGTACACGATGGAACCGGGTAATCGCGCGCAGGTTCTCGAAGGCCGCCGCCCCGCTGGCTTCAGCGCGGATCGCGGTCCACTCCGCATCACCGAGAAATGGGTCTTGAGCAGCGAGCCTTAAGGGATGGAACAGAGCCGGAGCTAGGAGCAAGAGAGGAAGGAGAATCTTTGCGCTAGGCATAGAGGCCGAAGTTCACAGGCCTGCAAAATATCACACTCCCGGCTGTTTCGTACGGCGTGGGGAAAGCACGCAGAAGATGGCTGCCGTTCACTTTTCTTCGTCGGTGTGCCAACCCGGGTTGGTCCAGGCGCCTTGCTGCCAGACAAAGATCTCGGTCACGCGGCTCGATCCCGACGAGCGTTTCCCGTCCAGTTCTGTCTCCACAGAGTAGGAACTCCACATGATGGCGACATTGCCGAAGTGCTGTACTTCGGTGTGGGGAAATTCGAGGCGGATGAGTTTCCCGCCCTTGGCGTGGAAATCGCTTGAAGATCGCAGCACGTCGGCCTGATGTTTCCATTCCTTCTCGCCGCCGCTCATCACGATCGTGTCTGCAGGGATCAATCGTTTGAGCGTATCGAGATCACCGTCAAACCAGGCCCGCCAGACGGCTTCCCGGGCCTGCAGCAGGGCAGCATCGTTGGCCGTTTGAGCCGCTGCTAACGCCCCGGGGAGAATCATTCCGGCGAGGACGGCGACAACAAGAAGGCGACTGCGGCCCTTAGTCATGATTGCACCTCTCCCTTTCTTGCTCTAATGGTTGTTCTTTCCGGCAGGAATGCAAAGCCAGCAGGACCGCCGCGCCCGAGGCGGAATAAACCGAATAGTCCATGGGCGACTTAACGCCGAGCGAGATCGCCATTGCGGTAGCAAACATGGCGAGCAGCACGGCGCTGGCCATCGCGACCCAGCGTTGCCAAAGTCCTAAGATCAGCAAGATGCCAAGGAAGGTCTCGCAGATCGTCGCCGCCGTGGCAAGATACGGAACACTCGCTCTGGGCATGAAGGCCAACACTTCTCCGGCGTATTCGAGAAAGCCGGCGAAATGCTTGAGATCGAAAGTTCTGTCCCACAAGCCAAAGCGGCTGGCGACAGCGGAAAGAAAGGCAGCCCCGAGCGCGAGCCGGGCGTAGGCGACGCCGACTGATTCCCAGTTCACTGCCACGCGCGCGGGAGAGCTCGGAGGGGCCGTTGCGGATGGTGACGCTATCGGCTGATTCATCGGACTGATCCTTTGGGGACGGGTTTCTGGTTGACATCGTTCGGCGTTACATCCACGCTGAGCGGTGTCTCGTGGTCACAGATGAGGTACGCGATCAACTTTGCGGGTTCGGTTGAACTGGCGTTGGCGGAAAGCAGATGGACGCCGTTCGGCCCCTCATAAAAGCTGTCGCCGGCGCTGAGTATCTCTTCCGGCTCGCCCATGACTTGAAAACGGACGTTTCCGGCTACGACATAACCGAGCAGGGCGCAAGGATGCGAATGCGGCGTGGAAGCCTCGCCCGGTCCATAATTCACCTCGACTAACGTGGCTTTCAGATGATTTCCGTCGAGCGCCGGCAAGTCGTGGGATTGCACGATCCTCGCCCGCTCTTTTGGAGACAGAGTCTGGCTATGGAGCGGGGCTGCTACGGAGCCCGCCAGTAATCCAGCGGCCAGGAAGAGTGCCCGCAGACGGAACGCGAGCGACCCATGGCCGACACTGGCTGCTGCGGGAGCGGTTCCCCGCTCTTCTGAAGAGCGCGCGTGTCGCATCAGCCATGCTCCAGCCACGCAAGCGACGCTGCCGAACACTGGAAGCAGTGCCACTTTCTCGTGACGGACCAGGACGCCGAGAGCAAGCGCGACGGGTGGAATCAGGAAGGTAGTGCCGGAGGCACGGGTCGCGCCGAAGCGGCCCGCCGCTGCGGTCATCATGGCGTGGGCCACGCCTGTGCCCAGCGCGCCCAAGGCAAGAAGCGCACAGAGTGGGCCAAGTTTCCAGCGAGCGTGGAGAAGATCAGGGACCCCGAGCGGAGCGGTCAGTACGAGTGCAACGATCTGCGCACGCCAGATCACTGGGAGTGCCCCATTGCGCTGCTGCAGAGGCCGGGCAAGGTTGAGCGCGAACGCATATGAAATGAGAGCTACCAAAATCATGCCCACGCCGGCCGCGCTGCTGTGACCTTCGCCAATAGCCGGGCCGGCCATCAACATCGCGCCGGTCAGTCCGATGCCCAAACCTGCCATGACTCGCTTGGAAGGCAGGCAGCGCGTAATTACGGCCGCGACCATGGCCGTGAAGAGAGAGTTTGTGCCATTCAGCATTCCGGTGAGCGCCGAGGACACATGCCTTTCGGCCATCGGGAACAGGGTGAGCGGAAGGGCAAGCCACAGAAAGCCCAGCCCGATGATCCCCAGCCATTCTGACCGGGCAACCGGACCGCGGGCGGATGGAAACAGCGAGAGCGCGGCAAACCCGGCCAGAATTCTGAAAAATGCAACCCCGTTGGCTCCGGTGACGGTCAAGCCTTCGGCGATGAACAGGAATGATGCGCCCCAGATTAAGCCGGGAAGCGAGAGCAAAAGCCAGTTCGGGGACGGCAGAACTAACTTGCGGGACGAGTTTGACGCTGACACTGCGGTTTGCATTGATCCTCCAGCCGGTCCACAATAAGAGATAATGGCTCTACTGTTTAGATCCATTTAGCCACATTCAAATAGACCATTATTATGGCCAAAACATCTTCGTCCTATGAATTGTCGCTTCCGCCGCGAAAGGCAAAAACCACGGCGCAACAATGGCTCTACCACGCCATCCGTTCGGAAATCCTGCGCGGCGGGCTGCGTCCTGGCGCCCGTCTGCCCTCCAGCCGCGATCTTGCGCGTCAGCACAAAATGGCGCGCGGAACCATCGTCAACGCGTTTGAGCAGTTGGCTTCGGAGGGGTACCTGACTTGCAGCGTGGGATCGGGCACGTACGTGAATCGAGTTCTACCGGACGGATTGCTGCAAGTCGGGACGAGAGGCAGCGTCCTCGGGAAAACGCGGCGCAGCGAAAAGTTGAGATTGTCGGATTACGCGATGCGCGCGCGGCTGTTTCGCTGCTACGAAGATCGGCCAATCCGCGCCTTCCGGCCAAATCTGCCCGCGCTGGATCTGTTTCCAATCGAGCTCTGGGCCGCGATCACTGCGCGGTGTCTCCGCCGCATCTCCTTGCGCAATCTCATGGGATGCGATCCGCTGGGATTTCTTCCTCTTCGAGAGGCAATCGCGGATTATTTGACTGGTTCGCGGGGTGTGCGATGTACCGCAGAACAAATAGCGATCGTCTCCGGCGTGCAGGAAGCGCTTGATCTGACCGCCCGACTGCTATTGAACCCGGGAGACCAGGTCTGCGTGGAGGATCCGGGATATGACGGAGCGGTTCAGGTCTTTCAGTCTCTGGGCGCGAAAGTGTGCCGAATTCCAGTGGATGATGACGGCATGACAGTCGCTCGCCTTCCAGAGCGCGGGGTTCGGCTGCTGTACGTAACTCCAGGCCATCAATTTCCGATCGGGACGACGATGAGCCTGGCGCGGAGGCTGGAATTAGTAGCGTGGGCAAGAAAATCCGGCGCGGTCCTCTTTGAGGACGACTATGACAGCGAGTATCGCTTCTCGGGACGCCCCATTCCAGCGTTGCAAGGACTGGCAGCAGAAAACTACGATCAGGGCAGGGTGCTCTATGCCGGCAGTTTCAGCAAGGTCCTGTTTCCGGCTCTGCGACTGGGATATGTTGTAGTTCCCGAGCGATTAGTCGAACACTTCCGCGCCGCGCTCTCGCTGACCGTGAGGCACGCGCCGCTGATCGAACAGCTGGTGCTAAGCGAATTCATCGCCCAGGGTCATTTCGGCCGGCATCTTCGCCGCATGCGTGAGATCTACGCCGAACGGCTCTCCACGCTCTTGGCGGAAGCAGAGTCGCGACTGGCAGGGTTGTTGGAGATCTCAGGAGTTGAAGCCGGATTGCAGACCGTGGGATGGCTAACCGAGCATCTTCAGGCTGAAGTCGTGGCCACAGCGGCCGCCAAACTGGGCGTCGAGGCAATTCCCCTCAGCCGTTACAGTCATCGGGCAAAGTATCGCGAAGGCTTGCAACTTGGTTTTGCAGCGCTCAGATTGCCTGAGATTCGACGCGGGGTTCGCGATCTGGGCACCGCGCTGGAAGGGGAACGAAAGAGGACCGCACACTCAGCGCAATAGCCGTTATGCCGGACAGACGGCAAGCGTCACGGCTGCTTGCGAGCTACCACGTCGAAGGTGCACTTGAGTTCGTTTTTCACCCGGATGGTGCCGGCGGCGGCGCTGACCTGCTGAATCTGGAAATCGCTCATCCGAATGGTGAAGTCGCCCGAGGCGCGCAGCGAGTCGCCATTGACGATCACGCGGGCAGAAACCGGCAGGGGGCGATTGATCCCATGCAGTGTGAGTTCGCCGTTTAATGCCAGCCAGTAACGGTCGCCATTCCCGCTGCCAATCACGCGCGAGCATTCGTAAGTGATATCAGGATAAGAATCCGTTTCGAGCACCTCCTGGCGCATCCGCTGCTGAATCTGCGCCCGGTCGGAGTCGCTGACGTCGTTGATGACCTCCAATGAGCCGGCGCTGATGCTGACGCTCAGGCGGCAGTCATCAAAATTCGCCCGCGACGGAACGAATTCCACGTCTCCGCTGAAGGCCATGGCACCGATCTTGAGATCGTGCCCGAAGGCCGAAAGCAGCCCGGTAGCAAAGGCTTGCACGACAAAAGCGCTCCCCTTGGTGTCAATCACGTAACGAACGGCGGCGTCCTCCGGCAACGGTTTTGGTGAAAAATGCACAATTCAGCTCCCCTTGGTCATTGCTTTGGACGCGGGTTCAGCTTGTTCCTGTTTGCGCCCGACCACATAGAAACGAAACTTCAGTTCGTCCTGCAGTTTCAGCGTGCCGCCGGCGATGGACGCAACGGCGATGCCGTAGTCCGTCTGCAACAGAGTGAATTCCCCATAGGCACGGAAGGTATCCACACCGAAGGCCACCTGCGATGAAAAGCCCGTCACATTGGTGCTGCCATGCAGCGACAGCCGGCCCTCGACGTTCACCCGATAAAGCCCGTCCCGCAGGCGCTCGACGCTCACCCCCGAACTGTCGAAAATAACCTCGGGATACGATTGCGTTTCGAGCACGTCGTCGTACATCACGCGGTGCAATGTACGACGATCCGAATCGCGCAGTTCGTCGATGACTTCCAACGATGATGTCTTGATCGTCATCTTCAGCTTCGCATCCGAGAGCGTGCCCGGAACAAAGGTCACGTCCCCCACCCACTCTCGAATGGCAATTCTCGGACTGTGAGCTACCGCCGAGATTAACCCGTTGGCAAAAGCCTGCACCGTAAACTGGCTTGCCTTCGGGTCAATCGTGTAATGAACTATGCCGTTTTGTGGTGTCATGACCTACTGACGCCACCGCGTGTGACTGTCTCGGTGGCGGATTCCCCCTTTTCTCGCCCTGAAATGGGTTCACCTGACCACAGGATCCCAACTGCCGCGAACAACTACATGGAGCGCAGCTTCAAATAGCGATCGAGATCGGGTAAGGCCGCCTGCGCCAGATTTCCGATCCCGACCTGTCCAAGGTAACGGCGTATGAGCGGGTTGGATAGTATCAAACCGGCTCCGAAGACGATAAGAGCCACGCCACTCAGCATGTACAACGTGTCCTTGTCAGTCCCATTCTCAGAGTAGTGGTTGTTGTCGGTCACTTCAGTCTCCTTTCAAGATTCCAGTACCGTGTTTCTTCTTTACGGTTAAGCTTCGCTGGGCTGAAGGGCCTTTCCCAGGGTTGAAAGCACCATGTGCACCGCGCCCTCGATGGCGGCCTCGACTGGTGGACTCAACCCCATGTGTCCTTCTTCTCCGCCGAAAGTGGCTGGTTCACAGCCGATGAGCAGAACCCGCTTCAGGTTTCCGCCCATCGCCTTGGCCATGCGCAGGACCATCAGTGGATTCATGCTGTGCGTCTCCACAACCGCTTCGTTGGCATCGCCCAGCTGGCTCAGATCCGGCTCAATCAGTGAAACCGTGCCGGGCAGCTGGCCGTGCGGGTAAGCGTCTACCAGGATCGCCGCTTCATAGCCATCCTGCAGGGCATACGTGAGGTCGAAGCCGCGGATGCCGAAGTCCACGACGCGCGCGCCCGCCGGAAAAGGTCCAGCGAGTACGCGTTTGACGACTTCCACACCGAATCCATCGTCGCCGAGAAAGATGTTGCCGATGCCCGCCACCAGAACTTTGGGTTGGGCAATTGCATCGCGAACTTTTCCCTGCTCCGCAGGCAGCGATTCGACCTCGGCGGTCTCGAAGAAGAAACGGTGGCCGGGCTGACGCAAGAGCCCAAGATCCCGGCCGGGATCGTCATCGAGCACAACACAGAGGTGAATCTTGCCCTCGTAGTCCTGCTCGATGCTCTCCACCATCGCCGTCTGTCCGGCGAGAGCGATATCGAGGACGTCGCCGCCTTGGCGCGGGCGCAGGCGCACTCGGTCTCCAACGCAAACTTCGCGGCCGTCAATCTCGACCGTCGCCACCGGCGTTTTTTCCTCGAGCAATTGCCACTCCCACTCGTTCACGCGCTCTCCTCCTTGACCGGACGAAGCCCGCGCACCGCGCCGTGCAGCTTCATGAACTGCTCCACCGGCATATTTTCGGTGCGCTCGAGGATTTCGCGGGCCCGGTCGCCCGAGCGGCGCATCTCGTTCTTTTCTTCGTCGGTCAGAGTCATGATCCGGAGGGAAAGAATCTCATCAATCTCGGTGCCGTCGAACAGATCGCCGGCGCTTTCGGGAGCGATTTGCGGGTAGTCGTAAAGAATGATGGGGGAGGCCAGTAGCGTGTTGCGGCTGCCAGGTTCCCCCACCAGGACCGGCCAGACGCCGGAGTTCTGACAGAGGTCGGCGGCTTCACGCAATTCGTCAGGAGGGTCAAGCAGTGAAACAAAGCTGCCCGACTCCGACCCCAGGATCAGATGCGTTGACACCAGCGCGAACGGCAGCCCGGCATCGCGCGAGGCGGGAATCTTTTGCAGTGCGGTGGTGTTGCGGACGAGCAGTACGATTTTAAAAACTCCAGGGCGGAGAACGGCAGCTGACATTTCGATCATCCCGGAGATGCCCTCGCGATGAAACTCATTTTCTTCGCTGGCGCCGGGCGCTTCGCCGGCAAAGACGAACGAATGTCGCACGCCCAGCTGGCAGAGATGGCTGACCGACTCCGAAAGCAGGGTCACCTCGCGTTCGACCGCTTCCTGCCAACCATCGGGCAACGACGAAGTTCCTGTCGCCGCTGGCCGCGTCTGCAGCTGAAGAAATCGCAAGCGCGCCTCGATGCGTGTATCGCCGGACACCAAGCACTCGGTTCGCAAGCTGCAGGCCTCTTCGGCCGCCTGCTGGGCGCAATATTCAGCCGGAAAGAGAACGCCGAAGTTGAACCTCTGGCGGTTTTTCACCGAAGACGGCCGATAGGGATAGAGCATGTATCCCTCGTAGAGGACGGCCTTCGCGATCTGATCGGCCACCTGCAGATTCATGAATCCACCGTTGCAAGCTGATCCCGGAGCACCTACATCCCGGAATTCTTCAGCAAAATTCCCCTCAACTTTAAGCCTGCTGCCGTTTCCTGGGCTGGTCCGGATTCCGGCGGCGGTGACTCGCGATCCAGCAATCGTTCGAGCGCCTGCTCCCACGTCGGGATCCCGTGACGCACCTTGTAGTCATAGACCCGATCAAACACCTCGCGACGCAGACAAAGCCACGCGCTCGATGGATAGTAGAAGTCCATCATTTCCTGCCACACGCGCACCGGCAGGCTGAACCGGGTTTCCTTGCTCCATGGAATTGGGGCAACCTGAAGATGCTCGTCGCCGGGGGCGTAGAAGACGGTTCCGCTGAACATGAAGCAAAGTGGCACGAAGCCTTCCGCCAGACCATAGAAATATTTGGTCGCGCCCACGTTGAAATCAAAGGTACAGGGAACCGGCAAGTCAACCAGCGTTGACCCCTGAAAGGCAGGTACGTTGAGATTTACATGCGTCCACAGCAGATTGCGGAGGGTCTGGCTCCAGCGTTCGGGCTCACCGAATAGATCGCGCAGTTTCAGTTGGTCCTCTGGCGTATAGCGACGGCGAGTCACGTCAATCTGGATCTGGCAGCGCAGGGATACGGAATGGATGGTCTCCACGGCATCGAAGTTCGTGACTCGCAGCCTGAACAGAATCTGGGGCGATGCCGAGAAGCTTGCCATCTCAACGCCTTCGACGGTGAAGTTCAAGTCAGGCATGGGCAGCCTCGGACACGGTCTGCGCGCGTTCGCGCAGCGTGGAAAAGAAGTTGCCGATCTCCTGCCAGACTTCGGTCCCTCCCGAGAGACCGCGCCAGTGCAGTCGAATCAACCCGACCAACTTGTAGCAGGCGTCAATCGGCACGACGTAGTACTCGGCCGGAGCCGAGCCCCGGGCATAGCCGACGCGATTCACGAGCAGGGCTTCCACATCCGATTCGAGAGTGAGGAGCGAAGAGTTGGCGGCGACGATGCCATTCCAGGCTTCGAGCGGCAGCAGTGACTCAGTAGCTCCGGCGGGGCTGGGATAAAAAACACTGACGCGTGAATTCAGGCTGTTGCGGAAAAAGAAAGCCAGATTAATCGGAATCAGAAGCGCATCCCACTCGGCATCGCTGAGCTGGAAATCAGAAAGCCGGCGGGCGTCACGCGGGACACGCTTGTATTTCGAGCCTCCGCCCGAACTGAACAGGAGAGCGCAGGCGTCGCACGCGCAGAGCAGACGACGGCCCGTCAGTTCGATCAGATGAGGGTGCTCGGTCCGGACTTCCGCGCTGCACAATTCACAGCGCTCGATGCTGCGAGTGGGACGGCGGGCGAACTGACGCAGCACATCGAAGGCCTGCGCTGCCCCTGAGGCGTGTTCCGCTTTCATCATCGCATCCGTTTCCCAAACTGCGGCCGCATCAGCCCATACCGTCAGTCCCCGGAGCCAGCGTCGCGCCCGCGAAAGTCCGAGTGAAAGGCGCCTGATCAAAGGATGGTTTTGAGGCCGGCAGGCCCGTCAGTTTTTCCAGGCCTACGAAACCGCTGGATGAAGGTTCTTCGAGGCCGTTAATCACCAGCGAGGTCAGATCGGGCGCGGCTTCGTAGATTGCCTCTTCCACCGTTGCCTTGACCGTCCGGGAAGTAGAGCCGCAGGAGTGCCCCTCAAGGTTCACGCTGACGGTCACGTTCCCGTCGCTCACGCTGACCGAACTGATTCCCGCGCCCAGCTTGTGCAGCGTGGAGCCGATCTGGCGGACCTTGCGCTCGACCCGGGTCTGAAGGTCGTCGGGATGAATGCCGTAGAGAATGAGCAGGCTGCTGACGAGGGGATCCTGGCCGAGTTCGTCAATGATGCGGGCGCCGGCATCGCCCGACTGGAACACGTGTTCGAGAACGCGTTCCAGCCCGGCACCGTGCAGATCCATCAGCAACTGCACCAGTTCCTTGGCTGCGGAGCGAGTCGCGGGATCGGCAATCGCTTCCATGTCGCGGACCAATTCGCCGATCTTCTGCATCCTCTGCTGGAAGTCCTTGTCGTCGCCCACAACCCTCCTCGGTCAAATCGGCTACTACGGGAGCACGCCAACTGGCTGATTCCGCAGCGCTCGGGACAACCATACGTACTAGACGCCTACGCCAAACATGGGCGAGTGGCGGGTTTCGAGCACTTTTCCGTTCCCCAGGTACATATGCACACCACAGGGCAAGCACGGATCAAAACTCCTCACCGCGCGCATGATATCAATTCCCTTGAACTTGTCGGGACCGTTCTCTTCGAAGATGGGCGTGTTCTGCACGGCATCTTCATAGGGGCCCGGCGTGCCATAGACGTCGCGCGGGTTGGCGTTCCACGGAGTCGGAGGATAAGGGTGGTAGTTGGCGATCTTGCCCTTGCGAATCACCACGTGGTGCGAGAGTACGCCGCGAACGGCCTCGTGGAATCCGCATCCGATAGCTTCTTCTGGAACCTTGAATTCGTTCCAGGTGCGGGTGCGGCCGGAGTGCAGTTCCTCGAGCGCCTGCTCGGCGAAATGCAGCGCGCAGCAGGCCGCGTAGACCTGGAAGTAGGTCCGCGCGCGGTCGCGTTCGATCGCGTTGCTCCATTTGGGAACCTTCCATTCGAACTCGACTTCCGGCAGCGAAGTCGTCTTCGGCAGGTACATTTTCACGCTGTTGCCGGTGGCTTTGATATAGCCGATGTCCACCAGGCCAGCCAGCGCGGTCGCCCACAGGCGCGCGATCGGACCGCCGCCAGTGTCGAGCGCCAGATGGTCGCCGGTCCGCTTGTCGAACCAGCGCGGGGACATGACCCAGGTGTATTTGCCGCCGAAGTCGCGCTTCTGCGGCCGCGGGATCGTGGTCTGGTTCCAGGGATGGTGCTTATCCACCGGATTGCCCAGCGGATCGTTTTTCACGAAGGTCTCCGAGTTCTGCCAGTCGTCATAGAACGAACTGCCGAGCAGGATGCGAATGTTCAGGTTGATATCCACCAGGTCCGTGGTGACCAGCTTGCCATCTACGACCACGCCGGGAGTGACGTACATGGCGCGGCCCCATTCCGTCATGTTCTTGTAGGTGTAGTCGCAGACCGCCGGATCGTTGAACGATCCCCAGCAGCCCAGCAGGACTCGGCGCTTGCCGACCTCCTCGTACCCCGGCAGAGCTTCATAAAAGAAATCGAAGAGGTCATCATGCAGCGGAACCACCTTCTTCATGAACTCGACATACTTCATGAGCCGCACTATGTAGTCAGTGAAGAGCTGAATGGTTGGGACGGTACCCACCCCGCCGGGGTACAAGGTTGACGGATGGACGTGCCGGCCTTCCATAAGGCAGAACATCTCGCGAGTCATGCGGCTCATCTGGAGAGCTTCGCGATAGAACGATCCCGTGAACGGATTCAGGGCCTTCATGATGTCGGCGATGGTCCGGTATCCGTGCAGATTGGCATGGGGCGACTGCGTTTTTTCCGCTTTCGCATACACGCCCGGGTTGGTCTCTTTCACCATCTGCTCGCAGAAGTCCACACCGACCAGGTTGTCCTGAAAAATGTTGTGATCGAACATGTATTCGGCCGCCTCGCCGAGATTCACGATCCACTCGGCCATGGCCGGCGGACGCACGCCGAAAGCCATGTTCTGGGCGTAGGTGGCGCAGGTGGCGTGATTGTCGCCGCATATGCCGCAGATGCGGCTGGTAATGAAGTGGGCGTCGCGCGGATCCTTGCCCTTCATGAAGATGCTGTACCCACGGAAGATAGACGACGTGCTGTGACATTCGGCGACGCGCCGGTTGCCGAAATCAATCTTGGTAAAGATTCCGAGGCTTCCCACGATGCGCGTAATTGGATCCCAATTCATCTCGACCAGATTCTTGCTCTTAGTGGAAGTATCGTGAGTCGGTGCTGTGATCGTGCTCATGGTCGCTCCTCGTATGAATTTTCCCGCTTCTGTGGCAAGTAAGGCCGCCTAATAAGACCTGGGGTGATAGCCCGTGGTCAGCTCCGGGCGCGGATGGCGCCACTTCGGCTCCTTGTTGCAGGTTGCCTGCGTCAGCGTGCGCAAGGTGCTGATAGTCCGTCCGTAGGCCCCGACCGCGCCGGTCGAAATCTTGGCGCCAGGGGGCTCGTCCATAAACGGCATGAACTTGTCCGGGAAGCCGGGCATGGTGCAACCGATGCAGATGCCGCCGACGTTCGGGCAGCCACCGACACCAGCCATCCATCCGCGCTTGGGCACGTTGCAATTCACCACCGGACCCCAGCAGCCGAGCTTCACGATGCACTTGGGAGACCCGTAGACTTCGGCAAAATCGCCCTGCTCGTAGTAGCCGGCGCGGTCGCAACCTTCATGGACGGTCTTGCCGAAAAGCCACGTCGGGCGCAGCTGGTCGTCGAGAGGAATCATGGGGGCGCGCCCGGCTACCTGATACAGCAGATAGAGAACGGTCTCCATGAAGTTATCGGGTTGTACGGGGCATCCCGGAACGTTCACGATGGGAAGACCAGCCTTGGAAATCCAGTTCCAACCCAGATAGTCAGCCAACCCCATGCATCCGGTGGGGTTGCCCTCCATTGCGTGGATGCCGCCGTAGGTAGCGCAGGTGCCGCATGCGATCACGGCCACGGCCTTGGGGGCGAGGCGGTCAATCCATTCGTTCGTGGTGATGGGCTGGCCTGTATTGGGATTGGTTCCGAGAGCTGCCCAGTAGCCTTCTTTCTTTATGCGCTCGTTGGGAATCGAGCCTTCGACAACCAAAACAAAGGGATCGAGCTTGCCTTTCTCTGCCTCATACCAAAACTTGAGGAAGTCATCCCCGTTTTCATACGCGAGCACAGGATTGTGCAGGTGAACCCTGGGCAGACCGGGGATGGCGCCCAGCAGGACATCTTCGATGCTGGGTTGAGTTGCCGCCGTCACTGAGACGGAATCGCCGTCACAGCCCAGACCGGCCGTGATCCAGACTATGTGAACATCGGAAACGGCGGGCGCCTTCTGCGTAACTCGACCGTACGGAACTGTCTCCGTTGCCATCGCTGGTCTCCTCTCGGAATGTCTATTGCTTCTCGAACCTGAAAGCCTGACTCAAGAAACCTGGTCTAAGAAACCTGGTTTAAGAAACCTGCTTCAGAAAGCTGGCCTAGGCCCTAGTGCTGGCGGGTCGGCAGAGAGGCCGGTCAGCACACAGTGAAAGTTTCGGCAGGATTCGCTTCGTGTCCGCCACGATGCGAAAGCGTCGTGGCTAGGATCGAAAAAAATGATCGCGCGCACAAGCGGACGACACCTTTTTTTCTGATCATCGGAAATTGGAGACGGGAATCAGGAATTCCCTGATGGCGCATCAGGGAGGGGTTGGCTACCCGTTGTGGAAAACAAGGATGCCTAAAGGCGCCTCAGGCTGATTTCTCGCCGATGCTCCACTGGATGGCATGCTGGACCAATTCCCGGGCGTTGCGCAGCGAGAGCTTTTCTTTGATATGGGCCTGGTAAGACTCGACGGTCTTGACGCTGATGTGCAACTCCTCGGCAATCTGACGAGTGGAATGCCCCTCGCCAATGAGGCGAAAGACCTCCAGTTCGCGGTCGGTCAGATCGGCAATGGAGGAGGGACGCTCGGCGGCAGGCCCGCCAATGTAGCGCTGCAGCATGCGGTTCGCGATGCGTTCGCTGACGTATATCTCCTGGCTCAAGATTCGGCGGAGGGCCACGATGACCTTTTCCGTGGCCTCCTGCTTCATGATGTAGCCCTGTGCGCCGGCACGGAGGGCGCGTTCGGCGTAGATGGATTCATCATGCATGGAGAGGATCAGCACCGGCAGATAGGGATAGCGAGTGCGAACATCCTTGACCAGATCAAGGCCGTCGGGACCGGTCAAGGAGATATCCACCACCAGGATGTCCGGTTTACAGGTGCCGATCGATTGCATGGCCGTCACAGCGTCTTCGGCTTCGCCGCAAACCACCAGATCAGGCTCGCGGTTGATCATCAGGGCAAGGCCATGGCGGACAACGGGATGGTCGTCCACGACCAGAACTCGGCTCTTTTTCGTGCCAGGGTTGATTTGGTTCATCTTCACCTCAACTTCTAAGTCTCTATAGTTGCCGCGGGAAAGCGGCAAATCACCGATGTGCCGCGCGGCGGCTCGCGGCGGATCTCCAGATTCCCTCCGATCATCCCGGCGCGGTAGTTCATAATCTGAAGGCCGACGCCGGTATGCGGCGCCAGTGGTCTCTCGATCCCGACACCGTCATCTTTCACAGTCAGACAACCATCCCGCCCTCCGGCTACAAGACTGATCACGATATTGCGGGCATGGCCGTGCTTGATGGCATTGTTCACCGCCTCCTGCACGATGCGGTAGAGGTGGGTGGCAATGGCGTCGTCGTGAATCAAGACTGGCTGCTCGCACTCGAAGCGGCAGTCTATGCCGAACAGGTTCGCGACCTCCTGGGAATAAAGCCGCAAGGCGGACATCAGTCCATGGGATTCCGAAACCACTGGTAGCAAGCCGCGGGCCAATTCCCTGGTCTTCAGGATCGCATCGTTCACCAGTTGAACGATTTTGGCCGCGTCCAGCGCCTCGGGCACATTTTTCTCGGCCAAACGCTGCTCCTGCACTTTGCTCATAAATGCGATACCGGTCAAGTGCTGCCCCAAGCCATCGTGCAAATCCTGGCCAATGCGGCGCTGCTCGCGCTCACTGATTTCGAGGATGGTCTTTTCCATCCGCTTGCGGTCGCTGATGTCGCGAATGGCACTGGAGACCAGTACGCCTTCCTCGGTCTCGAGCGGACTCAAACTGATTTCCACCGGAAATTCATGGCCATCTTTATGAAGTGCGTAGAGTTCAACACCCGCGCCCATGGGACGGACACGGGGCTCGACGGCGAAACTCCGCCGGTGTTCGGGATGGCTCCCGCGCAGTCGCGGCGGCACAAGTTTCTCGATCTCGTGGCCGAGCAACTCACGACGGTGATAGCCGAAGAGCTTTTCCACCTGGGCGTTGACCAGTACGATCTTGCCCGCCTGGTTCACGACGACAACGGCATCGGGCGCGGCTTCGAGCAGTCCCCGAAACCGGGCCTGCGCTCGCTTCTGCGCGGTCACGTCAATGCCGGAAGTGATCACATACATCGGCGTACGCTTGGCGGCGGGCAGCACGGCGGCCGACCAGGCGATGGTGCGGCGGCTGCCGTCTTTCGATAGCCACGAACTCTCGTATTCGGTCCGCGACTGGCTGTCGCGAATCTGCGAGAAGAGGCGCTGGAATTGCTCCCGCTCCTCCGCCGCCAGGAAAACATCCCAGACGTAGCAGCCCTGGGCCTGATCGAAGAGGTGACCTGTCATCTGCTCGCACGCGCGGTTGAAGCGTACGATGCGGCCTTCGCTGTCGAGAACCACGACGAGCGCCCCGACGGTATCGAGAATGGCGGAGACAACGTTGCGCTCCTGTTCCAGCTCCTCCTCGGTGCGCTTGAGGTCGGTGATATCGAAAGCAATGCCATGGATGAACCAGGGCGCGCCGTCGGGGCGGCGGATCATCTTGGCTTCGCAGTGGAACCAGACGATCGCGCCATCCCGAGCCAGCACGCGGTAGACCGAGCGTAAAGGCTTGCCCGAGAGGAACATCTCGGACGCTTCGAGACTCCAGCGATCTTTGTCGTCAGGATGCACCTGGCGATACCAAAGGACTGGATCTTCTAACCACTCGGCTTGCGAAAATCCGAGCGTAGCTTCGATCTGCGGGCTCACGTAAGCTTCACCGATGCCGCGGTCGAGGTACGCCATGAAAACAACCGCCGGTAACTGCTCGACCAGCGCGCGGTATTTGGCTTCCAGATTGGGTGTTTCGTCCTCGGGGCCGGCGTGCGAGTCGAGACCTTGAAAAAAACGATGTACGCCGCCGCCCGGACTCGGGGCTCCGTTGCGGGCATAAGTACGAGCCAGTTCGGTGAGGATGGCTTCGGCGTCGAGCGCACTCAAGCTATCTTTTTTTGCCGGCGAAGTACTCGCCTCGGACGGGTCGACGGAAATTTGCCAGAAAGCGCTCATCGCTCCCCTCGTGAAGACGGCAGAGGTTGCGCCGATTTGGCTTGCGCCCTCCAACTTGGAACTTTGTTAAGCGATGCCTGGGTAAAGCGGCGGAGCGCGTGAATGGCGCGGCCGTAGGTCTGCACGGCCTGTGACGACAGCAACGATCCCGGCGGCTGATTCATGAACGGCATGAATTTGTCCGGGAAGCCGGGCATGGTGCAGCCGATGCAAATGCCCCCGACGTTGGGGCAGCCGCCGAGGCCGCCCATCCAGCCGCGCTTGCCGACGTTGCACTGCACGACCGGTCCCCAGCAGCCCAGTTTCACGATGCATAAGGGAGATCCGTATTCGTCGGCAAACTCTCCCTGCTCGTAGTATCCGCCTCGATCGCAACCCTCGTGCAGCGTGCTGCCGAAGAGCCAGGTCGGACGCAGAGCATCATCGAGCGCGATCATGGGAGCGCGGCCCGCAGCCATGTACAGCAGGTAAAGCAGGGTCTCCATCATATTGTCCGGCTGCACCGGACAGCCGGGGACGCAGACGATCGGAATCTCGGCCGTGGATTTCCAACTCCAGCCCAGATAATCGGTGAGCCCCATGCAACCGGTGGGATTGCCCTCGATAGCATGAATTCCGCCATAGGTGGCGCAGGTGCCGGCAGCGACCACAGCCCACGCCCGAGGAGCGAGACGATCGATCCATTCACAGGTCGTGATCGGCTGGCCGGTCAGCGGGTCAGTTCCGAACGAAGCCCAATATCCTTCGGTCTTATTGCGCTCGTTTGGAATGGAACCCTCGACGATCAGGATGAATGGCCTGCCGGACTGGCCATGCGCCGCGTCACGGAAGGGGCGAACGAAGTCGTCGCCATTTTCGATGGCGAGGAAAGGATTGTAGAACTTGACTTTGGGAATCCACGGCAGAGCGCCAAGAACAATGTCTTCAATGCTCGGCTGGGTCGCGCCGGTCATGGCGATGGTATCGCCATCGCATCCCAGTCCGGCCGTCAGCCACAAGATGTCCAACTCTTCCACAGCAGATTCGAGACGGACGCTTGCTGGTCGAGCGGAGTCAGCATTCTCCATGGGCTCGCCCTTTGACGTATAGAGGCCTGCGTATTCTAGCCTATTTCGGCGGCAATCGCGCGTGGGAAAAGAAAGCGCGAGGCCCTGGGGTGCCGCAGCGCGGCCTCAGCAGCTTACAGATTGTTCTTCTTCAGCTCGGAAATCGCGTGGTCGCAGGCGCGGGCGGTCAGAGCCATGTAGGTGAGCGACGGATTCACGCACGATGACGACACCATGCACCCGCCGTCGGAAATGAACAGATTCTTCACATCGTGCGCCTGATTGTTGGGATTGAGGACGGAGGTGCGCGGATCGCGTCCCATGCGCGCGGTGCCCATCTCGTGGATGGCAAAACCTGGGGGATTATCCTCGACAAAAACTTCGATGTCGCGGGCACCGGCCGCGGCCAGCATTTCAGCAGCCGTGATGGTCATATCCTTGCGGATGGCCATCTCGTTTTCGCCCCAGGCGCACGAAATCTTTAGAACGGGAACTCCCCATATGTCGGTCGTTTGCTTATCCAGTTCAACGAAGTTGTTGCGATTGGGCAGGCACTCGCCGAAACCGTAGAGTTCGAAGCGCCAGGGGCCGGGACGGCTGATGGCTTTCTTGAACTCGGGACCGAATCCCGACTGCTCGATACCGCGTTGCCAACCCTCACGATAGCCGCCACCCTGAAAGCCGTACCCGCGCACGAACTCCGGCTGGCGGGTTTTGACGTTTCGAAATCGCGGGATGTAGATTCCGTTGGGCCGCCGGCCCAGTTCAATGCGATCCTCGTTCCCGGCGATGGTTCCGCGCGCGCCCGCGCCCATCAGATGGTCCATGAGGTTGCGGCCCAGTTCGCCGCTGGAATTGGCCAAGCCGTTAGGAAATTCTGGCGTCGCCGAATTGAACAGAATGCGCACCGATTCGAGAGCCGAGGCACACAGGAACACGATGCGCCCGCGAAATTCCAGAACCGGACGCGCCTTTTCGCTGACCTTCGGATTCGGGGTGGCGTCAATCACGCGAACCCCGGTGACGCGCCGGGTCGCGGCATCGAACATCAGGCTGTGCACCACGCTGTAGGGCCGAAGCGTGAGCCGTCCGGTTTTTTCGGCAGCCGGCAAGGTCGCATTTACGCTGCTGAAGTAAGAGCGTGTAATGCATCCGCGTTCGCACGGACCGCAGTAATGACAGGCGGCGCGGCCATTATGGCTTTGGGTCAAAACCGCGGACCGGCCGATGGTGAGCACGCGCTCTCCGCCAAAATGTTTCGCGATCGCTTCCCGCACTACCTTCTCCGCGCAGGTGAACTGCATCGGCGGCAGGAAATGGCTGTCGGGCAGTTGCGGCAGTCCGAGCGCCTCGCCGGAGATGCCGACGAAGTCCTCCACATGCTCGTACCACGGCGCGAGGTCGGCATACCGGATGGGCCAATCGCTGCCGTTGCCATCGTGGAGGTTGGCTTCGAAGTCAAGGTCGCTCCAGCGATAACTCTGGCGCGCCCACATGATGGAACGTCCGCCAACCTGACGTCCGCGAATCCAACGGAAGGGCTTGCCCGGCGTCTGTGTGTAGGGATTGTCCTTGTCGCTGACAAAAAATTTGGCTGACCACTCATCACAGGCGTAACAGAGACTTTGGATGGGCTGATCGCTGAGATTTTTTTGCCGGTCGCCCAGGCCGCGAAATTTCATCTCCCAAGCCGGTACGTGCTCGACGTAATCCTGCTCGGGAACAATTGGGCGTCCTGCCTCGAGAACGAGTGTCTTCAAACCGGCCTCGGTCAATTCCTTGGCAGCCCAGCCGCCAGTCATCCCCGATCCGATCACGATCGCGTCGTAGAAGGTTCCGGCAATCTCGTTTTTCACTGGTTCTCCTGACGCGCCGGTGCGGGCTGAATCTCGGCACAGAAGTCATGTCGCTCGGGAATGATTTCGAAATTAAGTTCCTTGGTGGCCCCGTCTTCCGAGGTGTAATACGCGGTAAGAGTCAGGCGCCGGAACATGCGGTAAAAGGGTTCGCTCTGATCGGGTGGGGCATCGGGAGGCTGCGCATGATCCCGCTTCTGCTCCATCAACTCCTCCGTCTTTTCTCCCAAAGCCGTAAGGACTTCGGCACGCTGCGCCGCCGAGGCCTCGACAAGGTCTTTGACAAAAAGCGCTTGGCAGTGCGTGTCTACTTCATGGAGGCCAGTCAGGAAGCGACTGCGGTCCGGCTCGTCGTACCACTCCGTCAGAATGAGATCAATAAAATCCGCTGTGCCGACGTCGGTGGCTCCGGGCGTATCGGTGCGCGGAATGATCATCTCCGCCATCGCCTTTACCGTCTCGAACTGGTGCGCCGACAGTGTCCTCGGCGCCGATGGACTGGCGGCTACGGCGCGCGCCTCACGCATCAGCGCCATCATGCCCGGCGAGGCGAGTTGGAGTATGGTGCCGGTGGCCAGAATCTTTATCGCTTCTCGTCTTTGCATAGTTTCTCACCCACGGTCAGGAACCCGGCGGAGCGGATTGAATGTCGGCCGCCTTGCCGTCGTGATACACGATCACCAACGGCTTGCCCCCGTTCGGATAATGCACAGTTTTTGAATAAGATGTATCGCCTGCGTCGGGAACTCCCATCCCGATGGCGAAAACTGCCTGTAATTCATTCATGCCGGGCTTGACTTCGTGCTGATCCACCGCCGACCAGACCTCAGGCGTCCAGTGCTTGTAAAGATCGTGGGGATCTTCGATAAAAAACATTTCATCCGAATAAATTGTGAACTGCGAATCCGCTTCGAGTCCGATGGGGACAGCGAAGCTGCTATCGCCTCGCCGGAACACCGCCATGACCTGCTTGCGCTGCCCAGGACCCGGCGGCGTTGCTGTCATCACGTCCGCGATCGCCAGCTTTTCGATGGGCAGCAACAATCCGGCTTCATGCACGAAGTCCACGTGATGCGTGGCCGGCTGGTAAGGATAGTAAGTGTAGCGGTATCCCTCTCGCACCCAGACCGGCTGCTGGGTAAGCTGACGCGCCGATTTAAGGTCGTACGGATAAAGCTTCTTCGGGGAAACGTAGTAGTCAGGATTGGAGTAGCCGACGTTTTCAGATTTGGCCTTCTGCGCGGCCAGATGATCCTCGTGGCGCTGATAGAAAATATAAGCGGTTCGGATGCCGGCAACCGCAAAAGCAACGATCAAAGCGAGTTGTAGCCGCTGCTTTCCCTCAGGACTCATCCCAAATGAATTTATCAGAGCCGGAGCAGCCTTGGGGTTGGAGAGAACGGTGTATTTTCCCGGCTGATTCTTGGGCTGCACGTGGGCGCATTGTAAACTTGGGTTAGAGGCAAATAAGGATGATCAACGAGCAGGATGTGATGAGCGCTCTGAAGAGCTGCTACGACCCCGAGATCCCGGTCAACATAGTGGATCTGGGCTTAATCTACAACGTCGGAATTGTAGCGGCGGCCAATGACAAGCAGGACGTCACTATCGAAATGACTCTCACTGCCCAAGGCTGCCCGGAGCACGTCAACATCAGCGCGCAAGTGAAATCCCGGGTCGAGCAGTTGCCGGGGGTGGGATCGTGCCAGGTGAATGTGGTCTGGACGCCGGCCTGGACGCCGGAGCGACTGAGCCCGGATGCCCGAAGACAGTTAGGAATCGACTGAAGACGGGTCTGTTTCCCCACCACGCGAAACTCATCGAGCAGCTTATCCGCCGATTTCTTCCCAGACCTCGACTGCGCTTCGCCCGGCCGCGTCGGTAATTCGGCGTCCGGCCTGACTTGCCATCTCCATGATGCGCATGCCTTTTTCAAAATATCGCGGAAGCGCGCGCCGCACGGTCTCGAACTTCTCTGGATATTCGGAAGCCAACACGGCAAGCCCGACCCCGGTGGCGAGAACGCCAGCGGGAAAACGCTTTTTCATGAATAGAATGGTCGCCGCACCCATTGAACCCACGACGGCCGCTTTTTTCCAGCTTTCCATTCCGTCCCCCAAGATAAAACTGATCCGATTGTACCTCGGGCACATCCTTCGCGGAACGAATGAACTGCGCTGAAAAGCCGGTTTCATTCACGCCCAAATGTTCCGTTCCCGCGGCGAAAATCCTGGACCTCAATTCCAAACCGCTTGAGCATGGACTGTAGCGTGGTGCGCTTGACGCCCAGCCGGACGGCCGCGCCGTCGGCGCCCGACAGAATTCCGTTCGTCTCCCGCAGTATTCGGATGATGTGGTCCCGCTCCATTTCCGTGAGGTTGTCCTGCTCCACCTCGACCGGCCCCTCCAATTCGACGGGAGGGTCCGCCAGCAGAGAACCGCGGGTCAGAATCACCATGCGCTCGATCATGTTCTCGAGTTCCCGGACGTTCCCAGGCCAGTTCCAATTCTGCAGAATGGTCATGGTTTGGGCAGGAATGGTCTCAATATGTTTGCCCATGCGGATTCCGTGCTTGCGCATGAAGTGATGCACCAGAACCGGTATGTCGGCGCGGCGCTCGCGCAGGGGCGGGAGCTGGATGGGAAAGACATTGAGCCGGTAGAAAAGATCTTCGCGAAACCTTTTTTCGGCCACATCCCTGGGCAGGTCACAGTTGGTGGCGGAAATCAAGCGCACATCCACGCGGATCGTACGCACGCCTCCGAGTCGTTCGAATTCTCGATCCTGCAGGACGCGAAGCAATTTGGGTTGAAGTTCCAGCGGTAACTCGCCGACCTCATCGAGAAACAGGGTACCCTTGTCGGCAAGTTCGAGACGGCCCAGCTTCTGAGAGACGGCGCCCGTGAAGGCGCCTTTCTCATGTCCGAAGAGTTCGCTTTCCAGCAGACCAGTGGGCACGGCGGCGCAATTCAACTTGATAAAGTTCTTACCCTGGCGCGGACTCAGGGAATGAATTGCACGCGCAACCAGTTCTTTTCCAGTTCCGGTTTCTCCAAGCAGCAGGACGGTCGAGTCGGTGGGAGCGACAACGCGCGCCTGTTTCAAAACATCACGCAGGGCTGAGCTCTGGCCGATGATTTCCTCGAATCCGAGCTCGGTCTCGACTTCGTTCTGAAAATATGATTTCTCCTGGCTGAGTTTATCCTTCGCTGCCTGCAGGCTGTCGGCAAGCTCGCGAAGGCGGGCTATGTCCACAGCCGCCCCCGTGATCCCGATCAGGTTTTTCTCCGCGTCGAAGATGGGCTCGATGGTGAATTCGAAAGCATGAATTTTGTTGGCGTATGGGATGACCACTTCTTCTCTGGCACCGGAGCGCGTTCGCAAGACTCGTTGTTTCAGTTCCGTCAACCCGCGAGCTGGGTCCGAACCGATGATTTCTTCGTCAGTCTTGCCAAGAACGTCGGCCGCGGAAAGTTGAGCGAAATTGTAGATCCAGGTGTAGCGCAAATCGCAATCCTGGCTGAAGACAGCGATGGCGGAATTCTTGAGGGCCACGCGGAAGCGTTCTGCGCTCTCGCGCAAAGCGGTTTCGGCATTCTTCCGGGCAGTGATGTCAATAATCGTGGCCTGAATCAGCGCCGACCCATCATCGGACTTGAGTGTCTCGGTATTGAACACCACCCATACGGGAGAGCCGTCCTTGCGCCGCAATCGCATTTCGCCGCCCGAGAGTCCGCCGGACTGCATCAGTTCCTGAACCAGCGGCGCCCGCTCGTTCTGATCAAAGTAAAATTCGCTGGTAGGGCAGCCTCGCACCTGGTCTGCCGTTTCATAGCCCAGAATCCGCGCAAACGCGTCATTACAGTCCAGAACCTTGCCTTCGCCGGTGGCGATGCCGACCCCGGCCACATTTCGCTCGAACAGCATGCGATAGCGCTGCTCCGACGTCCGCAACGCCAGTTCCGCCTGCCGCTGCTCGGTGATGTCGTGCGCGAGTCCGCGGACGATCGGCCTCGGAACGCCTTCCGTCCGCAAAGAATTGTGGTACTCCCAGGTCCGGACTTCGCCGCTTCTGGTCATAACCAGGAGCAGCCCTTTCTCCGGCCGTCCCGTGGTTTTCAACCTTTCCAGATATTCGTGGAAGTGCTCCCGACCCTCCGGCACAATCAGGTCGCGCATCGGAATCCTGAGCAACTCCTCGACCGTATAGCCGAGGATGCGCGCCGGCGGCGCGTTCACTGACAGCAGATTGCCCTGCAAGTCGTGCGTGCAGACGAGGTCCTCGCTGTTTTCGACCAGGTCGCGATAGCGATCTTCGCTTTCACGCAGCGCATCTTCCATCTGCCTGCGCTCGGTAATGTCCAAGTTGGTGCCGATGGCGCGTGCGTGGCCCCTCGCGTCAACCAGCACCTCCCAACGGCCGGAGATCCAGCGAACGTTCCCGTCGGGACGGACAATTCGCCATTCTCCATGCCCTTTGCTGCTCTGCCTGGCTTGCGCCATCAGCGAGAGCACTCGCTCTTTGTCCGCGGGAAACACGCGCCGCAAAAAGGCCTCAACCGTGCCTTCGAAGCTTCCGGGCGCAAGGCCATAGAGCCGGTGCATTTGCGGGCTCCAGCGGGAAGTTCCGGCCGTGTAATCGGCGTCGAAGACACCGATCTGCCCAGCCTCCTGTGCTAGCCGAAAACGTTCTTGCTCCTGTCTCCACGACTGCTCAGCGCGAGTGCGACTGCAGGTAATGAAGGTCAGTAAGATCCCGATCACGGCAAACAGTAGTGGACCAACCACGTCTTCAGGAGATCGAACGACGAACGAGTTCCTCGGCTCCAGGAAAAAAAATCCGGCGGAGGTCGCGCCGAGAGCAGTGGCGAGGATCGCGGGCCCAAATCCAGCCGCAATTGCGACTACAACCACTGTCGGATAGAAAAGAATGAATGCCTGGTGAAATGGTCCGGTAACGGCGAGAGCAAACTCGAGTGCGGTGGCCACCGCGACCGAAAAGAGGGAAAAGCTATAGCGGATTGGCCAGTTCTGCTTCCACAGGGCAGTGTTGAAAACTATGGGCTCCCGTGGATCGGCAGTACTCATAGCCAACCTTTACTTCATGGGATAGGCCCGTGCGTCGTTTTTCGCGAACCGCGAACACGGATTACGCCGAATAGCGCAACCAAAGCTAGTTCCAGAGGGAGTAATTGTCAAGGATTGTAAGAATAACCGATCTGGCGGCGGCCGCTGTTCTCAAGATCGGGTGCGCGTATGCGGGCAAACGTGCCGAGAGGATGCTCCCGCCACCAGCGAATCGACGTCTCGGAGCGTGACCCAGACCTAGTCTTTGACAGCCCGGTCCGTGATTTCCAGCCCCTTATCAATGATCGCGAAAGCCTCACGCAGTTGCGGTTCGCTGATGCAAAGCGGCGGGTTAGTGAAAAACGTGTTCCAGCGAACCAGCGTATACAGGCCCTGCTCACGGAAGAAGCGGCCGAGGGCGGTCATCTCTTCGGACGTGCCATTAAACGGCGCCATGGGCTGCCGCGTCTTGCGGCTGCGGACAAGTTCGAAGATGCCAAACAGGCCGATCGAACGCGCCGCTCCAACCGACGGGTGCTTGGCCTGCATCTCGGCACCCAGTTCTTTCATGATCACGCCCATCTTTCTGGTGTTTTCGATGAGGCGATCTTCTTCATAGACGCGAATTGTGGCCAGCGCGGCCGCGCATCCCATGGGATGAGAGTTGTATGTCAACCCGCCGTAGAAGACCTTGTCCTGGAAGTGCTGCGCGATATGATGCCGCATTCCGACCGCGCCCAGCGGGAGATAGCTCGCGGTAAGCCCTTTCGCCATGCAGATGATGTCGGGAACGACCTTCCAGTGATCGATGGCAAACCACTCGCCGGTCCGGCCGAAACCCGCCATAACTTCGTCAGCGATCATAAGAATGCCGTACTTGTCGCAAAGCTTGCGCACGCCCTGCAGGTAGCCATCGGGAGGAATCAAAATGCCGTTGGTGCCGGTGACACTCTCGAGAATGAACGCCGCAATCGTGTGCGGACCCTCAAGCTGGATGGTCTCTTCGATCATGGCGAGAGAACTCTCGGCGGATTCCCACCCCCGCTCGATACCGTGATAGGGATCGAGCACATGCACCACCCCGGGGATACCCGGCTCAGCCGGCCAGCGTCGCGGATCGCCCGTCAGCGTAATGCTGCCCGCGGTCGCGCCATGATAGGAACGGTAGCGGGCCATGATCTTGTGACGTCCGGTGAAGAAACGCGCCAGCTTGATCGCGTTTTCGTTGGCCTCTGCCCCGCCGTTGGTGAAGAAGAACGTATCAATGTCGCCGGGCGTGATCTCAGCCAGCTTCGCGCCCAACCGCGCCCGCGGTTCGTGCGCCATGAATGGATTGGCATAGCAAAGCGTAGCGGCCTGCTCCTGAATCGCGCGGATGACCCGTTCGTCACCGTGTCCGATGTTCACCGACATGAGCTGGCTGTTGAAATCAATGAAGCGCTTGCCCTCGGGCGTCCAGAAATAAATTCCCTTCGCCTTCGCGACCGGAATGGGATCAACTTTGGATTGTGCCGACCACTCAAACAGCGTGTGCTTTTTGGTGAGATCAACGATTTCCTGTCCGGTCATGTGCGGAGTAGCGAGAGTAGTGGTCATTATTTCCTCATTAAGCAAATCGTTCACTACAGAGCCACAGAGAAAAGAACTTTCGTTTTCTCCGTCACTCTGTGGTGAGAAGGCTCATTACATCTGTAAAGCTCAAAACTTTCTGCTGTGCTCTTTCGCCCAGCGCTCGACCACAACTTTCTTATCGGTGTAGAACTCGATCGCGTCGCGGCCCTGGCCGTGCAGATCACCGAAGAAGCTGTTCTTCCATCCGCTGAACGGGAAGTAGGCCATGGGAGCGGCGACGCCAATGTTGATTCCGATGTTGCCCGCGGGCGCTTCGTAACGGAAGCGGCGCGCTGCGGATCCGCTGGAAGTGAACAGCGACGCCTGATTGCCGTAGGCGCTGCGTTCCAGAAAGGCGAGCGCTTCGTCCATGTTATCGGCATGGACGAGGCTGAGCACGGGACCGAAGATTTCGGTGTCGGCAAGCTCGCTGGTGGCAGGAACGTCGTCGAGCACAGTCGGATTTACGAAGTTTCCTGATTCATGGCGGGAAATCTTCGCGTTCCGCCCGTCGAGAAGAATCTTCGCTCCCTGCTTTTCGCCGACGCCGATCAGATGTTCCACTCGCTCCTTGCTCTGCGGAGTGATGACCGGGCCCATCTGCACGCCTTCTTCGAGACCGTTGCCAACTTTGAGCTTCGAAGCGGCATCGGCGATGGAATCGCGGAAGGTTTTCTGCGCCTCGCCGATCGTCACCGCAACCGACACCGCCAGGCAGCGTTGTCCGGCGCAGCCGAACGCGCTGTCACTGATGATTTGAGTCGCCATCGGCATATCCGCGTCGGGAAGAACGATCACGTGATTCTTCGCTCCGCCCTGGCATTGGCAGCGCTTTCCCTTTTCGGCCGAACGCGAGTAGATGTAGCGGGCAACCGGAGTCGAGCCGACAAAGCTGATGGCGCGGACTTTGGGATGGTCAATCAGGGCGTCCACGGCGGCTTTTCCGCCATTCACGAGACTCACCACGCCCTTGGGCAGACCAGTTTTTTCGAGCAGTTCGTAGACGTACCGCATAGTCAGCGGCACGCGCTCGCTCGGCTTCAAAATAAATGTGTTCCCGGTCGCAATGGCGTAGGGCAGATACCAGAACGCGATCATGCCGGGAAAATTAAAGGGTACGATGGCCGCGACCACGCCGAGCGGCTGGCGAATCATCATCTCGTCAATGCCGCGGGCGACGTCTTCGAGGTTGTAGCCCTGCATCATCATGGGAATGCCGCAGGCGACCTCGACATTTTCGATAGCGCGGCGCATCTCCGCTTTCGCTTCGGTGAAAGTCTTGCCGTTCTCCAGGGTGATGATCCGGCCGATCTCGTCGAGATGCTCTTCGAGCAGCATCTTCAGCTTGAACAGGGGCTGGATACGGTCTTCCGGCGGAGTGCGGCGCCATTCAGGGAACGCAGCAGCAGCGGCCTCGACCGCGGCATTCACGTCAGCGGCATCGGCCAGCGGGACGCTGGCAAGAATTTCGCCCGTCGCCGGATTGACGACATCGCGCCATTCTTTTTGAGACGTACCGGAACTGGAATCGGTCCATCGGCCGTTGATGTAATTTGTGAGTCGAAGTGCGGGAGGTGCGGCAACGGTCATCTTTGTGCCTCTGCGATCGCGAAGAATGAAAGACTGCCGGTTCTCTGTGGCGGCAATATTCGATTATGGACTCTGAGCAACTCGGTGACAACCGGGAGAGCCTCCCCTTACGCCATCTGCACCGCGGCGCCCTTCTTTTCGGAGACGGCGGCCAGCGCAGCTTCCAGCACATCGAGCGCTTCGTTCATCTGCTCATCGGTGATGACAATCGGCATCAGAAGGCGAATCACATTGCCGTACGAACCGGCGGTGATCGTGATCAGACCGTGTTCGTAGCAGAACTGCGCGACTTCCTTGGTCTCCGTGTCGGCAGGCTCGCGTGTGGTTCGTGAACGGACCAGTTCGAGCGCCTGCATCGCACCCAGGCCGCGGACTTCGCCAATCAACTCCCAACGCCGCTGCCACTCGCCCGCCCGATCGCGGAACATATCTCCCAGGTGATCAGCCCGGGCGTTGAGATTTTCTTTCTCGATAATGTCGAGTACCGCCAGCGCCGCCTCGCACGCCGCCGGATTACCCGCGAACGTGCCGCCGAGCTGCCCGGACCCAGGGCCATCCATAATCTCCGCGCGTCCAGTAACGGCCGCCAGGGGCAGTCCTCCGCTGAGCGACTTCGCCATCGCGATCAGGTCGGGCTCGAGGCCAAAGCGTTCGCAAGCAAAGGTTGCGCCAGTACGGGAAAAGCCGGTCTGAACTTCATCCGCGATCACGAGGATGCCGTGTTTCCGACAGATCTCCGTTAGAGTGGAATAAAAGCCCGTGGGCGGCACCACGAATCCGCCCTCGCCGAGAATTGGTTCCACAATCACCGCCGCCACGGACTCCGCGGCCACCACGCGCTTGAAAGTGTCTTCCAGATGGCGGGCACAGTGCACCTCGCACGCAGGATAGGTGAGGGAGTACGAGCAGCGATAACAGTAGGCATACGGGACGCGATACACATCCCCGGGAAATGGTTCAAAGCCGGCTTTGTAGGGATGAGTCTTGCTGGTCAGCGACATCGCCATGTATGTGCGGCCATGGAAAGCGTCTTCGAATGCAATGACCGCGGGACGCTTGGTGTGAAAGCGTGCGATCTTGACGGCGTTTTCCACGGCTTCCGCGCCGGTGTTGACGAAAATCGTTTTCTTTGGAAACCGGCCAGGCGTGATGGCATTCAGCCGCTCCGCCAAAGTGACGTAGCTCTCGTATGGCAAGACATTGAAACTGGTGTGCAGAAAGCGATCGAGCTGGCGGCGCACAGCCTCGACGACCGCGGGTGCGCGATGGCCAGTGTTGACGCAGCCGATACCGCCGGCAAAATCAATGAGCCGGTTGCCGTCAACGTCTTCGATGACGGCGCCCTCGGCCTTGGAGACAAAGACCGGCGTGGCATGGAAGGCGGCTCGCGGAACCGCGGCGTCGCGACGGCGCATCAGAGCCTGCGACCGCGGCCCCGGAATGGATGTACGGAGTTGAATAGTGGACATGGTAAGTTCTCAATTGCTTGCTGACGGTCAGCATGGGGAACGCCCGGTGTAGCGCCCTTCCCTGCTTCGTGGTTCCAGTTCCTAGTACCAGCCGATCGGCGCCTCGTTCAAATTGATGTGCACCTGCTTGGTCTCGAGGTATTCCTCGATGCCCCAGGGACCGAGTTCACGGCCAAAGCCCGACTGTTTGAAACCGCCCCAGGGCGCCTCCACGTAAGTCGGTTGCATGTGGTTGACCCACACGATTCCGGCGCGCAGCGCCTTCACCGCGCGCATGGCTTTGAAAATGTCGCGGGTCCAGACCGCCGCTGCCAGACCGTAGGGGGAATCGTTGGCGATCCTCATCGCATCTTTTTCGTCTTCAAAAGGGATGACCGCGGCGACCGGCCCAAAAATTTCCTCACGCGCGATCCGCGCCGAGTTATCCACGTCGTAGAAGATGGTCGGCAGAACGTAATAGCCTTTGGCCATCTTCTCCGGGCGCCCGCCGCCGGAAGCCAACTTGGCCTCCTTCTTGCCGATCTCAAGATACTGATTTACACGCTCGTACTGCTCTTTGCTGACCAGCGGCCCCATCTTGGTCTCGCGCTCGAGCGGAGGTCCGAGCCTGATCTTCTTCGCCTTTTCGGTCATGGCATCCACGAACTTCTTGTAAATCGGCTTCTGCACCAGGATGCGGCTGCCGGCAGAGCACACTTCGCCCTGGTTGATGAAGACGCCGAAAAGCGCGCCGTCAATGGCGGCTTCAAAGTCGGCGTCGGCGAAGAAAATATTGGGCGACTTTCCGCCGAGTTCAAGCGTGACCCGCTTTACCGTGTCGGCGGCCTGCTTGACGATGATCTTCCCTACGGCTGCGCTTCCCGTGAAGGCGATTTTGTTCACATCGGGATGCTGCACGATGGGTGCGCCGCAGGTTTCGCCGAATCCGGTGACTATGTTGACCACTCCCGGCGGCATGCCGCAATCGGCGAAATACCGAGCGAATTCAAGGGCGGTAAGCGGGGTCTGCTCGGCGGGCTTGAGTATGCAGGTGCAACCGGCGGCAATGGCAGGCGCGAGTTTCCAGGCAGCCATAAGCAGCGGATAGTTCCACGGAATGATCTGTCCGGCCACGCCCACCGGCTCTTTGAGCGAGAGCGACATGGCATTGTCAGGCACCGGATTCACCTGTCCGACTATTTTCGTGGCCAGGCCGCCATAGTATTCAAAGCAAGTGGCAACGTCGTTGAGATCGAATTCGGCCTCGACAATCGGCTTGCCCGTGTTGCGGCATTCGAGTTCGGCGAGCGCGGACAAGTTCTGGCGAACTTTGTCGGCGAGACGAAAGAGCACGCGGCCGCGCTCCTGCGCAGTCGTGCCCGCCCATGGACCGTCTTCAAAGGCGGCCTTGGCGGCGGCAACAGCGCGGTTTACATCTTCCGGGCCGGCCTCGGGCACTTGCGCAATCACTTCTTCGGTCGAGGGATCGTAGACCGGAAACGTCTTCGCGGACTTGCTTGGGACCCATTCCCCGTTAATGAACATCTGATAGGTCTTCACTTCGGTTTCAACTCCCGCGGGCATAAACCCTCCACGAATCGGTTTGTCTGGGGACGGGCGCCCTCGCCCGTCCATGCCGAGCGAAGCTCGGCGGCTTTCTCAACCCTCTGTCGAGCTACGCTCGACCGGATAGCCGAGGGCGGCTGTCCCTACACGGACCTTGCCGGTTCCATTTTGTTCTCAGCCGCGACCGCCTTTGACGCCTTGCGGCGTCCGTAGACAAAAAAGAAAAACGCGGCGAGGCCGACGAAGAACAGCGTCCCGCCAAACATCCAGAGCTCGTATTGCCACAACGAAGTAATCTGCTGCGCCGGGAAAAACACCAGCGCGATGCCGAGAATTGTGGTGAGAAATCCACTCAGACCTGCAAATAGCAGCGTGGCCTTTCCGTATTGACCTTGCGGAACCGATTCCGTGAGTCCGAATTTAACCAGCGCGCCGAACATATAGACGAACGGCACAAGCTGCAGCACAACCGCCAGCGAGAGCAACTTCTGAAACGTTTCCTGCACGCCGGCACCGGCGAAATTCAAGATGACGAGCACCGCCGACACGATCCCCTGCACGATCAGCGCGGCATAGGGCGTGGAGTAGCGCGGATGCACTTTGCCGAGCCACGACGGCATATAAGAGTCGAGCCCCGCGACGAAGGGAATGCGCGAGCAGCCGCCGATCCACGCTGAGCCTATGCCGGCGATCGAGAGGCTGAGCATGACCGCAAAAGGAATCGTGATCCAGGCGAGGTGAACTTGTTCGGCCATGTGGCTGACGGCCTGGACCACTCCCTGCAGGATGTTCACGTTTTTCCCGACCGCGACCAGCAGCGTGAGCGTCGCGCCGACGTAAAGCGCCCCTGAGATCACGCCACCCCAGGCGACGGCGCCGGGCAGAGTCTTCCGCGGATCTTTGATTTCGTCTCCCATTACTGAGGCGAGTTCGAGCCCCACGAGACCGAAACAAATCACGCCGAAAGAATTCAGGACAAATTTCGGGTTGGCCGGAATCTTGAAGTCAGAGACAGAGAGAGTTGTACCGAAGCGCGACCAGACCAATAGACCCAGGCCGATCAGAACCGCGGCTGCGATGAACGTGCCAACGGCGCCAACGTTATTAATCCACTTGCCGACGCCCAGGCCGAGAATGTTAAACAGCGTGAGCAGTGCCAACAGCGTAAGCGAAGCGGCGGATGCAAAGACTTTATTGTCGGCTAGTCCCGCGTGTCCGGGTCCCATGGCGTACACCGACACACCGACGAAGTACAGCATGACTGTCGGCACATAGAGCATGTTGTTGGTCCAGTAGCACCATCCGGAAAGGAAGCCGTGGAAATCGCCGAAGACCTCCTTGGCCCAGAGATATACGCCGCCCTCGCCGGGATAACGATGGGCGAGTTCAATCACCGCGATTCCTTGCGGCCAGAAGAAAAGAAGAAGCGAGATGAGCCACAGCCAGACCGTGACGCCGCCGTTGGCGGCAATCGAGGGCACGACGTTCAGATTGAACACCGCAACGACGAACAGCAACACCAGATCACGGCGCCCAAGGGCGCGGATCAGATGGGGCTGGGGGTCGGATTGGGCGGTGGTGGACAAGGCTTCACATACCGAACAGCAGATTCCTCACCGGGCTTTCGCTCGCTTCTGAATGACAAAAGCCGTTTTAACACTCACAATTCTTGCTGGTGGATGCAGGGCGGGCAGGAGTACCCGCCCCACACGGGCAATGTCAGTGCGCGACTGCTACCGGCGCCTCGCGCTCCTGCTGGGCTTTGGCGAGCGATGCGGCAATGTCGTCGAAAGCAGCCAGATGCTTTTCAATGTCGGCCTCGGTGTGCTGCACCGAGATCGTCCATTGCTCATCCCACCAGTAGGGCTGCGCCATCACCCCGCGGTTGACCATGCCGAACCAATAATGCCGCCAGAGATCAATATCAATGGCTTCCCAGTCTCGATAATTCACGATCTCTTTGGGATAGAGCATCAGCGCGCCGTTGGCTCCCGCCTGCGCGATGTAAGCCTGCAGTCCGACTTTCGCAATGGTCTTGCGATAGCCCTCGGCCAGCTTCTTGCTCAGCTTTTCCACGTGGGTATAGTTTTCGCGAGTCAGCACATGCCGGAAGGTGGCAAGACCAGCGGCCATCGAAACCGGGTTCGTGTTGTAGGTTCCGCCGTGGAACACCTTGTGTTGCGAGATCAAATCCATCACGGACTTGTGCGCGCCGAACGCGGCCAGCGGCAGCCCGCCGCCGATGGACTTCGCCAGGCAGATCATATCGGGCTGCACTCCGAAGTATTCACTCGCTCCGCCCCAGCACAGCTTGGCGCCGGTCTTGACTTCGTCGAAAATCAGCAGCGCGCCATTTTTCGTCGCGATGTCGCGCAGGCCTTGCAGGAAGCCGGGTTGCGGCATGCAGAGACCGACGTTCATCAGGATCGGCTCGAGAATGATCGCGGCGATTTGTCCGGGATTCTCATTGAATCGGCGCTCGACCGTCGCCAGATCATTGAAGGTTGCGATCTTCACATTCTCAACCGCTGACTTCGGCACTCCCAGCCCGCCGGGAACAGCCGTGGGCGCGTGAATATCACCGTAGTCCGGGGCATGCGGTTTCACGCTGACCAGGGCACTGTCATGCAATCCGTGGTAAGCGCCCTCGAACTTAATGATCTTGTCGCGACCCGTAGCAGCGCGGGCGAGCCGGATAGCGTGCATGGTCGCTTCCGTACCGCTGTTGCCGAAGCGGCACATCTCGACCGGAAAGCGCTCGCAGATCTCTTCGGCGAGTTCCCACTCCATGTCGTGCGGCATGCCGAACATAGTGCCGGTAGAGAGACGCTTCTCGACCGCCTTCATCACCGCGGGATGGCAGTGTCCGGCCATGAGCGCGCCGAAGGTCAGGTTGTGGTCAATGTATTCGTTGCCGTCGAGATCGCGGAACTTGCTGCCGCTGGCCTCTTTAACGAAGATCGGCCAGGGATCATAGGCGCGATAGTTGCTGGCAACGCCCAGCGGAATACGCTTCAGATTTTTCTTGTGGGCCTCGGCGGACTTGGGCGTGCGGCGCTCAAACGTCGAGAGTTCTTTCTGCAGATCGGGGTACATCGAGGTCTCCGGAGATGCTCAGGCACGCGGCGCTGATTGGCCGGGCCATCAGAATGCCGGGACCGTTGAGGCGGCCCCGGGAGGTAGTACTAACAGTCTATCGCACGGCTAGTAAAAGAACTTCAAAGCGAACTGAAACAGACGCGGATCGCCAGCCTGGGTAATCCTGCCAAACTCGGTGGGGCCATCGGAAAAATGCCCATCCGGGTTGGAGAAATTCGTACGGTTAAAAAGGTTAAATATCTCTGCTCGGAATTGAAAATATTTCGATTCGGTCAGCGAAATCTTCTTGTGCACGGAGAAGTCCCAGTCCTGCTGCCCTGGCCCGCAGCAGATCGTGCGCTGCGTGCCGTTGTTGAACTGCCCGAGTGGCGGGTCCTGGAAGTCGCTCGGGTTGAACCAGAAACCGCCGTTTGTTTTCGGATTGAGTTTCTGGAACGGCGCCACAAGACTCGGCGCCTCGGTGCCCAGGAAGAAGAAGCTGTTGATAAGCTCGTTGTCGTTCGCAGTATCGAGTCGGATAGGGAAGCCACTCTGGAACTGCGTGATCCCGGAAACCTCCCAGTCATCCAGCAGCACGCCCCGGGCACCGGAAAACTTGCGGATGGGCAGCTCCCAGTCGTAGCTGACCACAAACCGCTGTGCCGAGTTGAAAATCGAAAGAGCCCGGCTGGCATGGAAATTGAAGGGATCCAGCGTTTCTTCGAAGGTTGAGCCGTCGTCGATCGATCTGCTGAACGTGTAGGCGGCTTGGAACTGCAGGCCTTTCGAAAGGCGCTTCTGCAGCATCAACTCGAAGGCGTTATAGACGGAATTGGCGATGGTGTCTTCGGCAAAGACATCCGTGAAGACTGGGACGCCGTCAACCGGGCACCCGGTACCCGTGTAGGGATTGCAATTGGGCGACGAATAAGGACGCAGCCCCACTAGATTGAGTCCGCCGGGCGCCACCGATTGAATCGAAGTGCCGGCCGGAATCACGGTTGGACCATTGGGGCCGTACGGAACGTGGAACCCGCCTGCAGGCGCGGTGGCGAGCGGCGAAATAGTCCACTGCGAGTCTTCGAAGGTCGGAGCACAGTTGGCTCCCGCACCATAGGACGTCACGTAAGGATTGGTTATGGAATTCGGACTCTCGGCGGCAACGCTCATGATGTCGAGACAAGTCTGCGGGGTCGAGGGGTTGATGTCATGCGATGCGAGCAAGCGATGCCCCTGAGATCCCACATAACCGAGCTGCAACATCGTGCTGGTGTTCAACTCACGCTGGATGGTCAGGTTGTATTGACTGGTATATTGCGTCCGCAGGTGCGGCTGAAATTCGCCGTAGAGAAGGATCGGGCGAAAGAACGACAGATCCGTAGGCTGGCCCTTCGGGGGATTGATGATGCCATTGAAGGGATTGGGATTTGTGAAGTCTCCCTGGCCTACAAACGGAGTGTTGAAAAACACGTCGGACAGCGAGGAACTTCCGCCGAACGGAGGCTCCGCGCCAAACTGAGCCAGGACAAGCTCTTCGATCGGGTTGTAGAAGAGTCCAAAGCCAGACCGAATACTGGTCTTGCCGTTGCCTCCAAAGAGTTTGCCCAAGAACCCATCGCTGAAGTTGGGACTGTAAGCGATCCCGACGCGTGGGGCGAATGCCTTGTAATAGGTTGAGGTCATCCCGGCTGGTACCCCGGGATCGCCTGGGACCACCAGTCCGGTTGTCTCCGAACCAGTATTGGCACAGGTGGGATTGGCTACGCCTAACCCCTGCCAGTAGGTGGCGCTGGTCGTAATTCCACAAGGGTAAACGGTCGAATTTTGGCCGGGGCGGAAGGTCTCGACGTGGCCCGAGATGTCCACTGGAGGCGGATTAAACTCCCAACGCAAGCCGTAGTTCAGCGTCAGGTTCGGCCTGAGTTTCCAGCTGTCCTGTGCGAACGGGTACACCGCCTTACTGCGAATGTCCTCCCGCTGGCCGGAGCCCTGGATGTAGAGGTCAGTGAGGCCGAGCAGATACTCGGCATAGTTGTCGCCGTCTCCGGGAAGGATTGAGTTTGGTCCCGAATTGTTGAAGCTCTGATAACCATTAACATCAAAATAATAGTACTGATCGAAGCGCGCCCGGCGAATCTCCGCGCCGAACTTGAAGGTGTGGTTTCCCTTGACCCAAGTCAGGCCGTCAGTCCATTGAAAGCTGTTGCCGACCTGGGGAAGCGTACCTTCCCAGTTGTTTCCAATTTCGGCGCCGCCGCCGATGATGATGTAGGGCAGGCCGGTTATGTTCGAAGGCAGCCCCGGCGTGATGCCGAGCTTGGGTGAGGTCCCGAACTGTCCTGTGATGGCGGACGAATCAGAAGTGCCGGTGAAGCACTCGTTCACTGCATTGCCCGTGCAAAAAGAATTCACCGCGCCAGTGCTCTGCGGCTTCAGAAAGCCCAGTTGGCCTTCGCGCATGTACGTAAAGTGGGCTTCGTTGACCAGCGAAGTGCTGATGGTCCAGGTGTGGGTCAGACTCCACTGCTGGTTGCGCAGCTTGTTGTAGTTTCCGAATCCGGGGATATTCGCGCCCGACTGCTCAAAGGTGTTGTAGGGCTGAAGTTGAAGCCCATCGTTGAAATAGTAGTAAGCGCTCAGGTTTTGGTGATCGTTGATTCTGTGGTCGAAGCGAGCCGTGAATTGGATCGCGTTGTCCGTCCCCGTAGGAACCGCCTCGTACTGGCCCGAGCCGACGTTGGCAGCGGGAACGAATTGCTGAAGCAAATTAGAAGCGACAGGGTCCTGGCAATTTGAGGGGATCACGCCGCTAGGAAAAATTTGGGACCACGGGACGAAGGTCGAGCCGGGAGGCGCCACGGGGTTTTGTTGTCCGGGAAGACCGGCAATCGACGAAATTCCGAACATCTGTTGCATTTGGCTGTCACAACCGGGCCGACCGTCCAGAACCTGCGCGATAAAGCCCCCGGGCGTTATGCCTCCAGCTCCGGCGCTAGGCCCTCCCGGCTGGTTTGCGGGAATTGGAGCCGGGAAACCGCCGACTCCGGAAAAATCTCCTCCGAACTGTCCGGTGGGCGCGCTGACCGAAGGTATGCCGCTGGGAACGTTCACCAATTGCCCGGTCTGCCCGGCGCGTATGCGGCGGATTTCGGTGGAAAGAAAGAAGAAGGTACGGTCCTTCTTGATCGGGCCTCCAAAGGTTCCGCCAAACTGATTCTGGTTCAGCTGCGGAGTGAAGGGGTCGCCATACCCCTTGGCATCAAGAACGGTGTTGCGGAAGTATTCGTAAACATCGCCGTGGAACTGGTTCGTACCTGACTTCGTAACCACGTTTACGATCGAGCCGGAATTGCGTCCGTACTCCGCATCGAACGTGTTCGTGATGACGCGAAATTCCTCAACCGCATCGGGCGTCGGCTGGACCGTGGGCAAGTTGGCAAACTGATCGTTTGCATCACCGCCGTTCACGCTGAAATTGTTGGCGCGGGAGCGGCCGCCGTTCACGGAAACTGAACCTGCGTCGCCGGTCCCGAAAAACAAAGTACCGCTCGATCCCAGCTGGGCCTGCACTCCGGGCTGCAACTGCAGGAACTGATAGGTATCGCGCGTGTTTAACGGTAATTCATTCACCGAGCGATCGTTGATCACCGCGCCCAATTGCGTGCTCGTCGTATCCACCTGAGGCGCTTCCGAAGTCACGTCCACCACTTCCTGCGTGCCGCCGATCTGCAGGGTGGAGTTCAGGGTCAGGACCTGGTTCACATCCAGGGTGAAGCTCTTTTGCACGTTCTTCTTGAAGCCGGTGAGTTCGAAAACGGCGGAATAGGTGCCGGGTACGACGTTGAGAAACGAATAGTCACCGCTGTCGCTGGTTTGAGTCACGACGCTGAGGCTCGTGGCCTGATTGGTGAGCGTAACTTTCACGCCGCTCAACACCGCACCCGTGGGATCGGAGATACGCCCGATGATGCGGCCGGTCGCGCCCTGCGCGGCCGCCATTGCTGGCAGAAAGAGGCTAAGAGTCAGAACCAGACACAAAGAAATCCACCGGGAGCGGAGTGATGCCATGGGGCCTCCAGACAGCGTAGGCAGAGTTTTTTGCTGCTTGCAGCGTTCGCTTGTATCCACGCCAAACCTTGCTATAATCCCGCAAGGTTAGAGAAGCGGGCGGGCACTGTCAAGGACAAAAAAATGCGTGCCTCCGATAGAAATCTCTGATCCTGCCGGCGCGGTGCTGCGATGAAGTCAAGCGGCGAAGAATACTTGAAAATTGGCGAAGTGGCGAAGCAGATCGGGGTCTCCCCGTCGGTGATCCGCTCGTGGGAAAATCTCGGTCTGGCCCGCCCCCAGCGCACCAAAAGCAAGTATCGCCTGTACTCGCGCGACGACGTGAAATTGCTGCAGCGGGCGCGCTTCCTGCGCAAAGCCCGCGGACTTAACGCGGCTGCCATCGTGCAACTGCTCAAGCGGGAAGGCCGCGTGCCGGCCGCGACCCGCGAAAGCGCCGCCAGCGCCATTGGGGCGCATCTACGGCAATTGCGCGAACGGCGGCAGCTCTCGCTGGCCGAAGTCGCGCGCAAAGTCGGCATTTCGGTTGGGTTTCTCAGCGCGCTCGAGCGCTCGCAGATGAGCGGCTCGGTCGGTACGCTGCGCAAGCTGGCGCGCTTTTACAAGACAAACATCCTCGACTTCTTCGACGCGCATGACAGCAGCGGCCGGCAAGTACGTCCGGCGGAGCGGAAAATCCTGGAAGGCGATGGCGTCAGAATGGAACTGCTGGCCTGGGGCAACACAGTGATGGAGCCGCATCTTTTTCGCATCGCCCCGGAGGCCGGCAGCGGCGACTCCTACGCACATGAGGGCGAGGAATTCATCTACGTGCTGCGCGGCGACCTGGAAATCGCCATCCAGTCCGACAAGTACCGGCTCAAACCGGGCGACAGTTTCTATTTTGAAAGCGCGACGCCGCATCACTGGAGAAATCCGGGGCGGCGCGAAACCTGGGTATTGTGGGTGAATACTCCGCCGACCTTTTAGAGACGGCGTTTACGGTGCTTCGAACCTGCGCGGCGAATTGGAGGAACCATGGGCTGGCGACGAATTCCGAATCTTCTCTTCATTCTGGCCGCGCTCGCGTGCTTCGAATCCTGCTCGAAGAAAACGCCTACCCTGAGCTTGCTGGTGTGGGAGGGCTATGCCGACCCGTCGTTCGTCCACGAGTTCGAAGAGCAAAATCACTGCAAAGTTTCGGCGTCCTACATGGGATCCAGCGACGAATTGGTCGCCAAACTGCGCGGCGGCAGCGCCGGCAATTATGACGTAATCTCACCCTCGAGCGATGTCGCCACTTCGATCGCGACTTCCGGTCTGGCCGCGCCGCTCGACCTGAGCCGAATTCCAAGCTACAGCCAGCTTTCTCCGCAGCTCACTTCCCTTCCCTTGGTTCACACCAGCGGCGGCGTATTCGGCGTCCCATTCATGTGGGGACCCGATCCAATAATTTACGACACTACAGCATTTCCGCAGCCGCCCGATTCATGGAGCGTAATGTGGGATCCGAAATACAAAGGAAAAGTTTCCGTGTGGGACGACCTCTCAACGGTTTACATGGCCGCCCAGGTGCTCGGTTACGACAAAGCGGATCCTTCGCAGCTCTATAACCTTACCGACGACCAACTGGAGAATGTCAAAAAGAAACTGCTCGAGTTGAAGCCGAATGTTCGCAAGATCTGGTCCACCGGCGGCGAATTAACCAACCTCTTCGAGAATCACGAGATCGTAATTGCCATGGGCTGGCCACTGAACACAGCGGATCTCAAAAAGGCAGGCTTTCCCGTCGGAGAGACTATTCCGAAAGAAAACACGACAGGCTGGATTGACCACCTGATGATCACCGCCGCCAGCGAGAACAAAGACCTGGCATACAAGTTTCTGGAATTCATGATTCAGGCGAAAACGCAGAAACTGGTCACCGACAAGACTCACTACGTTCCGGCGAATCCGCAGGCTGGACAGTTCATGACTCCCGACGAACTCAAGAGTCTGCATCTGGACGATGTGAACGCATATCAGAAGCACATCTACTTCTGGCAAAACGTGCCCAACCGCGCGAAGTACAACGAAATATGGAATGAGGTGAAGGCCGCGCAATAACGCGCGGCGACTAATGACCACTTCATCCTCATTAACAGCCGCGGGCGCCGTTGTGCCGGACGCGCCTGCTTCTCGGTCAACGCTTTTAAACATTCGAAACGTCGCCAAGAGTTTCGGCCGGAACCCTGTCTTGCGCGACATCTCGCTGGAGATCACCGAGGGCGAATTCCTCACGATCCTCGGAGAAAGCGGCTCGGGAAAGACCACCCTGCTGCGAATCGTCGCCGGATTCGAGAACGCATCTTCGGGCGAACTCTGGATGGGCAGCGAGCGTCTCGACAGCCTGCCCCCGTACCGGCGGAAGGTCAACACCGTCTTCCAGAATTACGCCCTGTTCCCACATCTCACGGTCGAAGAGAATGTTGCCTACGGGCTGCGCGTGGCGGGACGTCCAGCGGCTGAGATTGAGCAGCGGGTCCGAACTGCGCTCGACAAAGTGCGGATGCGCGATCACGCCGCGAAGAAGCCGTCGAAAATCAGCGGCGGACAGCAGCAGCGGGTCGCCCTGGCCCGTGCGCTGGTAAACCAGCCGCGCCTGCTCTTGCTCGACGAGCCACTTTCGGCCCTCGACGCCAACCTGCGCCGTCAAATGCAGGTGGAGTTGAAGTCCCTGCAGCGCGAGGTTGGCATCGCTTTCGTTTTCGTGACTCACGATCAGGAAGAAGCGATGGTCATGTCGGACCGCATCGCTCTCCTGCGCTCCGGAGAACTGGAACAGATCGCGTCGCCGCGCGAAATCTACAGCCGCCCCGCAACCACATACGTGGCCCAGTTCATCGGACATACGAACCTGCTCAAGGCAGACGTGCAAAATGGAGTCGCGCGCTGCGCATCCCTGTCCTGGCCCGTATCACTTCCCGACGGGCCGGCGATCTTCTCACTGCGCCCAGAACAAATCCGAATCATGACATCGTCAACCGCAGGCGTGAGAACCCGCGGTCAGATTGTGCATCAGGCCTTCCACGGAGCCACCGAACTGATTCAGGTTCGCTGCCCGGATGGCTTGCTCCTCACCGTGCGAACTGCCGGCGGAATTATCCCGAGCAGCGACGTGGGGCTTGAATTCTCGCCCGAGTACGCGGTCGTGGTACGCGATTCAGCGGAAAGGATGTAAAGAGAAAGTCTGAATGTTTTCCCGCGCCTACAAAATCGCCGTCACGGTTCCGCCCCTGGCCTGGGTTACGGCGTTCCTGCTCATACCTTATCTGCTGATGTTCTGCTACAGCTTCTGGTCGGTCTCGTCGTCGCAGATGATCGTTCACTCGTGGAATTTGCACAACTATCAGGAATTGCTGGCGAAACCAGTGTACTGGCAGACCCTTCTGCGCTCGATGGGGATCGCGGCGCGCGTTATGCTCTTTTCGCTTTTGCTGGGCTACCCGCTCGCCTATTTCCTCTCGTTTTATGCGGGATCGAAAAAAGATCTTCTTTACCAGATGGTAATCATTCCGTTGTGGGTCAGCTATCTGGTGCGGGCCTATGCCTGGAAGACCATTCTCGGCGCGGATGGCGTGCTCAACACTTCCCTGCAGTATCTGCATCTGACGCGCCATCCTCTGGACTTTCTGCTCTACAGCCCTTTTGCAGTCGTGCTGACGCTGACTCACATCTACACGCCATTTACGATTTTGCCGATTTACGCCGCGCTCGAACATATTCCACGCAATCTGGTCGAGGCCTCGCACGATCTCGGCGCAACCCCGGCGCAAACTTTCTGGAAAGTAATCTTTCCGCTTTCGATTCCCGGCGTGCTGGCGGGAGCGACATTTGCCTTCGTTCTGAGCCTCGGCGACTTTCTGGCGCCGCTGCTGCTCGGCGGACCGAGCGGAATCATGATCTCGAATATCGTGGTCAGCCTGTTTGGAGCCGCCTATAACTGGCCGCTGGGCGCGGCGATCTCCCTCGGATTGCTCGCAATCGTGGTCAGCCTGCTTTTCGTTTCCGAGAAAATGGAAAAGAAATGGAGCTTCTCGTGAGCGCGAACCCAGGCAATCTGCCCCGCTCGAAATGGCTGCCTGTCCATTCCGCCGCGGTGTTTGCGTTTCTTTATCTTCCGATCGTCGTGTTGGTCCTCTATTCTTTCAACGGTCAGGGGGTGGGCGGATTCCCACCGCGAAACCTCACTCTTGATTGGTACCGCACACTCTTTAACGACGGGCCGATCTGGGACTCGGTGCTAAATAGTTTCGAAGTGGCTCTCGCCGCCGTGGGTATCGCGCTGGCCTTCGGAATTCCAGCGGCGCTGGCTCTCGATCGCTCGAATTTTCCCGGCAAGGCTCTGTTCCGCCGGTTGGTGCTCCTGCCATTGATTCTGCCCGGGATCATCACCGGGCTCTCGCTGCTCATGCTGTTCAACGCTGGTCCCATAGCTGCGGTTCTCAAGTCCGCGACGGGGCAACAACTCAGCCTGCTCACCATCACGCTCGGTCACGGCACAGCGCTCATTTCGGTCGCCACGACCGAAGTCTTTGCCGGCCTGCAGAAACTCGACCGGCGACAGGAGGAAGCCTCGCTCGACCTGGGAGCCAACTACTGGCAGACGTTCTGGAGGATCACGGTGCCGAACTTGAAGCTCTCCATCATCGGCGCGGCGCTGTTGATCTTTACCCTCTCCATGGACGAGATCGCCGTCAGCTTCTTCCTCATTGGCCGGGACAACACGCTCCCGCTCGAAATCTGGGGACGCCTGCGCCGCGGCATTACGCCCGAGATCAACGCGGTCTCGACCATCATCTTTCTCTTCTCGCTGGTAACGATTGTGGTTTGGTACCGACTGCGGGTGAGGGGTGAGGGCAGTGCGGAAGTGAGTAAATAACTGACCGGTAGCGCCATGCACGTGGCCAGTTAGTTGAGCTTCGCTTGACGACCGAGTACGGCTCTCTACATGAGTGTTTCCACATTGTCCACATTTGTGCTGCCGCAAACGCCGACATGCCCAGTATTCATGGTCGTTTCATCCTGCGCATAGTAAAGTGGTACTAGCCACATTTTCAGGAAGGATTCCCTTTTGAGTTCCGGTATTCGCAATATCGCCATCATCGCGCACGTGGACCACGGCAAAACCACCTTGGTGGACGCCATGCTGCAGCAGAGCGGAACGTTCCGCGCCAACGAGCACCACGTCGAGCGCGTGATGGATTCGAACGAACTCGAGCGCGAGCGCGGCATCACGATCCTGGCCAAGAATACGGCCATCTTCTATCACGACGTAAAGATCAACATCGTGGACACTCCCGGCCACAGCGATTTCGGCGGCGAAGTCGAGCGCGCCCTGAAAATGGTGGATGGCGTGATGCTTCTGGTGGACGCCAGCGAAGGCCCGCTGCCGCAAACGCGCTACGTGCTCGGTAAGGCGCTCGAAGCCAAGCTGCCGCCCATCGTAGTCATTAATAAGATTGACCGCTCCGATGCCCGCCCGCAGGAAGTGCTGAACGAGATCTACGATTTGTTTATTGATCTCGACGCGAAAGAAGACCAGCTCGATTTTCCCGTGCTCTACACCAACGCGAAGACCGGCACGGCCACAACCGATATTAAGGTCGGCGGCGAGAATCTCCAGCCCCTGTTCGAAGCCATCCTGAAGACGATTCCCGCGCCCAAGGGGGATCTCTCCGGACCGCTGCAGATCCTGGTGGCGAACCTCGACTACAGCGACTATCTCGGCCGCATGGCTATCGCCCGCGTCGTAAACGGCAAAATGTTCACGGGAGAAGAAGTCGCCATCGCCAAGCTTGATGGCTCACTGCACAAGACCAAGATCACGAAGCTTTTTTCCTTTTCGGGGCTGAAGCGGACCGATATCACCGAAACCGAGTTGGGGGACATCGTGGCCGTGGCTGGCGTGGAGGGCATCACGATAGGCGAGACCATTACAGACGCGGAAAATCCCTCGCCGCTGCCGCACATCGCCATAGATGAGCCGACGATTGCGATGTTGTTCACCATCAACACCTCGCCGTTCGCTGGAAAAGAAGGCTCCTACGTCACCTCGCGCAACCTGCGCGAGCGCCTCGACAAGGAACTCCTCACCAATGTTTCTCTGCGCGTCGAAGACACGGGCTCGACCGACTCGTTCAAGGTGCTGGGACGTGGCGAACTTCAGCTTTCGATCCTGATTGAAATGATGAGGCGCGAAGGCTACGAATTAATGGTCGGCAAACCGGAGATCGTTACCAAGCGTATTGATGGCAAGCTCATGGAACCGGTCGAGCATCTCACGGTTGACGTCCCCGAGGGCTTCGTTGGCGTAGTGATGGAACAACTCGGCTCGCGTAAGGGCGAAGTCACGAACATGCATAATCACGGCTACGGACGCGTCCGCATCGAGTTCCGCGTGCCCAGCCGCGGGCTGATCGGACTGCGCAGCCAGTTGCTAACCGATACCCGAGGCACCATCGTGATGAACTCCCTGTTCGATGGATATACCGAGTGGCAGGGAGAGATTCCGCATCGCCTCACCGGCGCGCTCATCGCCGACCGTCCGGGGGTTTCGACAGCCTATGCCTTGTGGGGCCTGCAGGAGCGGGGCGAGTTGTTTGTCGGCCCCGGCGTGGAACTCTACGAAGGCATGATCGTCGGGGAAAATGCCAAGGACGCAGATCTCGACGTAAATGCGGTGCGCGAGAAAAAGCTCACCAACATGCGCGCTTCTACTGCTGATGAAGCCATCCGCCTGGTTCCGTTTCGCGCTCTGAATCTGGAGCAGGCCATTGAATTCATCACCGATGACGAGTTTGTCGAAGTGACGCCGAAATCCCTGCGCCTGCGCAAGAAGGTTCTCCAGTTCAACAAGCGCAAGAAGAGCGCCATGGTCGCAGTCGAGGAGTCCTGAAGAAGAGTCCGGAAATCCCTGAGGAAGACTCGTGAAGAAAAGCCGCCAATCCGAGTCCAACCGAAAAGACGCAGCCAGCCTTCGCATGCTTCTGGTTCCGTGCAGCTGCGGCGTCACTTTCGCAGTCGCCGAGAATTTCGATCGGCAGGGAACTTCCTGGAGCCGGTACCTGACCTGTCCAGGATGCGGCAAGCGCCACGATCCAAAGAATCGCCTCTTGCAGATGGGTTTCCATGCCGAGGGCTATTGGAAAGTGGACGACTGCTGAACCGCGCCTCTTGAATCGCTCGACTGTCGTGCAGGCAGACGTGCAGGCATTTCTGCCGCAAACCGTTGGTCCTGGGAAAGATTGTTGAGTAAGAGATGGTCCAGTGAAAGTAGCGATCGTGGGCGCGGGCAACGTCGGTTCTACCTTCGCGTATGCACTGCTGCTCAATGGACTGGCTTCCGAGATCGTTCTCATTGACGCCAACCGCGCTAAGGCCGAGGGCGAAGCCATGGACTTGAACCACACCGTGCCCTTCGCCCATCCCACGCGAGTCTGGGCCGGGGATTTTCCCGATTGCGCGGGCGCAGCGGTTACCGTCCTGGCCGCCGGCACGGCGCAGAAGCCGGGCCAGTCCCGCCTCGATTGCATTCAGGCCAATGCCGAGATCTGGCGTGACATTGTTCCCCAAATCGCCGGCCACAACCCAGGCGGCATTTTGCTGGTCGCCACCAACCCGGTGGACGTTCTCACTTATGCCGCCTGGAGGATTTCCGGCTTGCCGCCCGCCCGCGTGCTCGGATCGGGGACGATTCTCGACACCGCGCGCTTCCGGTTTCTGCTCAGCCAGCACTTCGGCGTGGACGCCCGCAGCGTGCACGCTTATATCATCGGCGAACACGGCGATAGCGAGGTCCCAGTCTGGTCGCTCGCCAACATCGCGGGCATGCGGCTTCCGGATTATTGCCGTGCCAACGGACTCGTCTATGACGAACCCGAAATGCAGAAAATCTTCGAGTCTACCCGCGATGCCGCCTATCACATTATCGAGCGCAAGGGCGCAACCTACTACGCGGTCGCCGCCGGCCTGTTGAGAATCACGCAATCCATCCTGCGGCACCAGAACACCGTACTCTCCGTATCCAGTCTGGTTGAAAATTACTGCGGGATCAGTGATGTTTGCCTCAGTCTCCCCACCGTCATTGACCGCGGCGGAGTTCAGCAGGTGCTGCGCTTGTCCCTGGACGAATTCGAAACCGAACGCCTGCGCCGCAGCGCCGGGATTCTCCGCTCGACCATTGCCGCCCTCCGGCTGAACTGAGGCACCGGGATTTCTCCATCTCAGATTCGTCAACCCCAGGTTAATCAACCGGTTACTCTGGACGAACCTGCTATACTTCTGCCCGCAATTGACTGTTCGCCAGCTCCGGTCTCGATTTCAGGAACGGCTCTCCGACCTGCCAAGTCCGCGAACTGAGCTTGCACTTCGACAGCTCAATGCAGGGGAAAGATCTGTGAAGAACATCTTTGTGGGGAACCTCAGCTTCAATACGACCGAAGATGAGTTGCGCCAGGCTTTCGAGGCCTACGGAGCGGTGGAGCGCGTAAGCATCCTGACCGATCGCGACACGGGGCGTTCGCGCGGTTTTGGATTCGTGGAAATGGCCAGCAACGAAGATGGCGAAAAGGCGATTGCCGCGATGAATGGCGCCCAGCTCGGCGGGCGCACGATCAATGTGAATGAAGCCCGGCCCAAGGCTGACCGCCCCAGCGGGGGCGGCGGTGGGGGCGGTGGGCGCGATCGAGGAGATCGCGGCGATCGTGGCGGCCGTCGCGACCGCTGGTAGCAAATCTCCGGCGCCGCATTCGTTTCCGGCTCGGGTGGAATCTAGACCTTGATCTGCGTCCGGACGATCCCTTCGTCAGAGCGTTCCGGTTCGCGCGGGCTCGTGTGTTCGACGTTCGAGCCGTCCAGCGCAGGTGCCGCTCTGGCAGAAGGGATCGGGCAGCGCGGAATGTATAATCAATAGCATCGCGCCCGTAGCTCAGCTGGATAGAGCGGTTGCCTCCGGAGCAACAGGTCGGGAGTTCGAATCTCTCCGGGCGCACCATAAATCCCACGCCCAGAACCCGTGCGTTGACCGAGGCGCGCACTCATCTGCTAAAAATACTGCATGACTTACGATGCGATTCTGGTGGTGTCGTTTGGCGGGCCCGAGGGCCACGAGGACGTGATTCCGTTCCTCGAGAATGTGTTGCGCGGCAGGAATGTACCGCGTGAGCGCATGCTGGCTGTCGCCGAACACTACTATCATTTCGACGGACGCAGCCCCATCAATCAGCAAACGCGCGAGCTGATCGCCGCTCTTGAGGGGGAATTGGCGCGGCGCGGTCCCCGGCTGCCGGTTTACTGGGGCAATCGAAACTGGCATCCCTTGCTCGGGGATACGCTGCGGCAAATGCACGAAGACGGCATCCAACGGGCGCTCGCCTTCGTCACGTCGGCTTTCAGTTCCTATTCCGGATGCCGGCAGTACCGCGAAGACATTCTTCGCGCCCAAAGCGAAGTCGGCCCCGGCGCGCCTCAGGTTGAAAAGGTGCGCGCCTTCTTCAACCATCCGGGATTTATCGGGGCCACCGAGGAGAGACTCCGCGAAGCTTTGCTTGAGCTTCCCGAGCCGGTTCGGAATAAGGTTCAAGTCGTGTATGTCGCACACAGCATCCCATCGTCCATGGCAAACAATTGCGATTACGTAGCGCAACTACAGGAAGTACGGAAGCTGGTTTCGGCGAGGCTGGGCATCTCTGACGACGTGCTCGTCTATCAGAGCCGCAGTGGCGCTCCGGGTCAGCCCTGGCTAGAGCCCGACATCCTGGATCATCTTCGCGCCGTTAAGGAAACCGGCTCAGCGAGCGCCGTGGTCATCGCGCCGATAAGCTTCATTTCCGATCACATGGAGGTTTTGTACGACCTCGACATCGAGGCGCGGCAGTTGTGCGAGTCCATCGGATTGCCGATGGCGCGAGCCAAAACTGTGGGCGTGCATCCGGAATTCGTCGGCGCAGTTCGCGATCTGATTGCGGAAAGAGTGGAGCCGGGCGCGATCCGGCTGGCGCTGGGGTCGCTCGGCCCCCGTCCTGACGTGTGTGAGGAGAATTGCTGTCCCGCCCCGCAGCGTCCTGCCCGTCCGACGAGCGCTTCGGGAAAGCCTGCTTAGAAAGCGACGATAAACGCAAATCAAGTTATCGCGAACCCGCCGGGATCTTGGGATGCTCGAAATCGGTGGCTCGCGGCTGGCCTGCCACCAACTGCATGGTGTTCTCGATGGTATGAATGACGGCTTCGTCGCCCATAGCCGTATTCAGCATCAGATGGTACAGCGACCGGGTCGGCCACGTCGTGTTGAAGTAGTGTTTGATGTAAGCGGCACGCTCGTGGTCCACCAGATCCACCAGTTCCTCGGCCTCGAACTGGCTGTGGCCCTCGGCCAGAGTACGCCGGACTTTCTCGGCCCGGGGAGCGTACAGAAAAACGTGAAATGCGTCCGGCCGTTGCCGCAACAAGTAAGGAGCGCCACGGCCGACGATGACCGCATTTCCCTGCTCCGCAATGCGGTTGGTAATGTCCTGCATCATCTCCATCATGCGGTCGGTATCAAAGACGGAGGCGCCCAGCGCCGAACTGCGCTCATAACTGCCTCGCCAGAAGGCCTTTGATAGCCGGTAGAGGCGGCTGTCCATTCTCTCTTCACAGGAGCGCACCGCCGAAGGTTCCACATGGGCGAGGCGCGCAACTTCTTCGGTAATCAGATGATCCCAGAGCTTCCAGCCCAGGCGGTCGGCCAACTGCGCGGCGATGCTGCCGCCGCCGCAACCGTATTCGCGCTCGATGGTGATGACGCGAAACATCGTGAGAAAATCGTCCCTCTTTAGTGTACCGCCATTCCACCCCCGGGTTTGCCCTTTTTCATGAGGAAGATCACCGGAACCATGAGCAGAATAGCCATGCCCAGGAGCCGGAAATTATCAATGTAGGCCAGCATGGTCGCCTGACGGACCAGGTTTGCCTGCAGGATCGCCCACGGTACTGGCGAGGATCCCGGCGGGCCTCCGCCATGCGCTTGCACCATTGCTCCCAGCCCTCTAAGCCGCGATTGCAGCACCGGATTGCTGGCCGTCATATGGGCGGCCAGAAAGTTCTGGTGCACCTGGGTTCGGCGGTCGAGCATCGTGGTTACTACCGAGATCCCGACGCTACCGCCGATGTTGCGCGCTAGGTTCATTAATCCCGACGCCGCGTTGTTTTTGTCCCGCGGCAAGCCAGAATAGGCAGCGGTGTTGATGGGCACGAAAAGAAAAGCCATCCCAACCGCCTGAAAAACCCGCGCCACGACTGCAGTGCGAAAATCAATCTCCAGGTCAAATCGCGTCATGTGAAACAACGACGCCGACAACACGGTGAGACCGAAGAACAAAAGCCAGCGCGGACTGTACCGCGACAGCAGGAAGCCGACGAGCGGAAGCAGCAGCATGATGGCGAAACCGCCCGGCATGAGCGCCAATCCCGCCTGCTGCGCTGTATAACCGAGCATGGTCTGCATGAACAGCGGCAGCAGAAGCGTGCTGCCCAGCAAAGCGAAACCCAGCATGAACATCAGAAGGTTCGAGATGCCGAAGGTTCGATCCCGAAACAGATGCAGATCCACGATCGGGTCTTTGTTCCGCCACTCCCAGACCACGCAGAAAATCAGAGAAGTCACCGAAATGACCGTCAGCCACACGATGAAGTGCGACTCGAACCAGTCGTCGCGCTGGCCCTTGTCGAGAACAACCTGCAACGTGCCCAGGCCGAGCGCGACGAAACCGAGGCCGACATAATCAACGTGTGTTTCTTTGAGCTTGCGGCGCAGGAAGTACGGCGGGTCCTGTATCAGGCGAGTGGTGAGCAGCAACGAAATAATTCCGACCGGGATGTTGATGAAGAAAATCCAGCGCCAGCTGAAATTATCGGTGATCCAGCCCCCCAGCGTCGGACCGATCGCGGGAGCTGTCACGACCGCAACGCCATAAACCGCAAACGCCATCCCGCGTTTGGCGGGCGGGAAAGTGTCAGCCAGAATCGCCTGTTCGCTCGGCTGCAGCCCGCCTCCGCCGCAGCCCTGCAGAATGCGGCAGATGATCAGCGTCGCCAGGTTTGGGGCGAGCCCGCACATGAACGAACTCACCGTGAACAGCGCGACGCACGACATGTAGAAGTTCTTGCGCCCGATGATCGAGGAGAGCCATCCGCTCAACGGCAGAACGATGGCGTTCGATACCAGGTACGAGGTGAGGACCCAGGTGCTCTCATCCTGACCGGCGGAGAGACTGCCGGCGATGTGCGGGAGGGCGACGTTGGCAATGGAAGTATCGAGCACCTCCATGAACGTGGCCAGTGTCACCGCCATGGCGATGATCCACGGATTTACCGCGGGACGCCAGGCATCCGCCCGGTCCAGAGTTGCGGCCGCCGCACTCATTTACTGATCCAGACTTTGGGCTCGACCGACATACCAGGGACCAGTTCGTGCTTGTCGTTGGACCCGGGATTTAGCACGATCTTTACCGGAATGCGCTGCACGACTTTCACGTAGTTCCCGGTCGCATTCTCGGGTGGGAGGAGGCTGAAGCGGGCGCCGCTGGCGCCGGCAATGCTGTCCACCTTCCCCTCGTAAGTTTTGCCGTTCGCATCCACTTCGACCGTAGCGCGCTGCCCCGCCTTCATCGAGCGCAACTGGGTCTCTTTAAAGTTCGCGGTGATCCAGATGTCGTCGAGATTGATGACCTTCATCAACTCCTGCCCGGGCGCGACGTTCTGCCCGACTTCGACCGTACGGTCGCTGACCATACCGCTGACGGGCGCAATGATTTTCGTGTACTGGAGGTTGAGGGCTGCCTGATCAAGGTCCGCCTTCTTGCGCTGCGCTTCAGCCAGCGCAGCGGCCGCGCGCGCGCGAATGACCTGCATCTGTCGGGGAGCGGTGCTGGCGTTGCGGTAGCTGGCTTCCGCTGCCACCAGGCGCGACTGCGCTTGGGTCACCTGCTGTTGCGCGGCACTGGCGCTGGCCCGGGCCCCCTCGACCGCGGCCGCGCTGGCCCTGGCTGCAGCGGTGGCCTCGTCATACTGCTGCTGCGAGATTTCCTGCTTGTCTACCAGTTGCTTGTAGCGCGCCAGATCGTTCTGCGCCTTCACGTTGTTGGCTTC
>Ga0070733_10000194_pt1 | contig 56265 bp, 60 predicted proteins | sample Coa_R1_9_FD_66450 | JGI IMG/M metagenome (GOLD analysis project Ga0070733, IMG submission 66450) | Surface soil microbial communities from Centralia Pennsylvania, which are recovering from an underground coalmine fire - Coalmine... | ecosystem: Environmental > Terrestrial > Soil > Unclassified ... | reverse complement strand
GCATTCACCAATCCCGGCGGCATCCGCACCGACATCGCCGGCAAGCAGGACGGCGCGGTGACCTATGCCGAATTGTTCGCGAGCCAGCCGTTCCGCAACCAGCTCGTGACGCTCACGCTGACGGGCGAGCAGATCAAGAACATGCTCGAGCAGCAATGGCTCGATCCGAAGCGGCCGCGCATCCTCCAGGTCTCGAAAGGCTTTGCCTATGCCTGGGACGGCGCGAAGCCGAACGGCGAGCGCGTCGCCGCCGCTTCGATGTCGCTGAGCGGCGAGCGCATCGATCCGGCCAGTAGCTATCGCGTCACGGTGAACAATTATCTGGCCGTCGGCGGCGACGGTTTTACGGTATTGAAGGACGGCACCGCGTCGCAATTCGGCGTCTTCGACGTCGACGCGCTTTATGCGTATTTCCAGGCCAACAGTCCGGTCGGGCCGACGGCGGCCAATCGCATCGCGCGGCTGAATTAGGGGCACCGTCATTCCGGGATGGTGCGCTAGCACCAGACCCGGAATCTCGAGATTCTCCGATGTGCAACCGCACATCGTAGTTCGATGCTTCGCATCGCCCCGGAATGACGGTCTAAACTTCTTGCTCCAACCTTCCCCCCTCCCCGCTCTTTCCCCAGAGCCGCCGACGCCTTACATTAGCCGCTCCTCGAATAGCGCGCCCCACGCGCGCAAAGGCAGTGCATGACGACGCTTCTTCTGACCCATCCGGCGACCCTCGACCACTTGACCCCGCCCGGACATCCCGAGCGGCCCGATCGGATTCGCGCCGTCAACGCAATACTCGGCGAAAGCCGTTTTGACGCGCTGGTGCGCAGCGAAGCGCCGCAAGGCAGTCTCGACCTGGTCACGCTCTGCCATGACGAGCACTATGTCAGCGAACTCAGGCGAGTCGCGCCCAAAGACGGCCTGGTCTATCTCGACGGCGACACCTCGATGTCGCCGGGCACATGGGAAGCGGCGATGCGCGGGGTCGGCGGCGCGGTCGCGGCCGCCGATGCGGTGATGTCGGGCGCCCACAATAATGCGTTCGTGGCGGTTCGTCCGCCGGGCCATCACGCCGAAACCAGCAAGCCGATGGGCTTCTGCCTTTTCGACAATGTCGCGATTGCCGCCCGTCACGCCCAGCGCAAATACGGCATTAGCCGCGCCGCCGTGGTCGACTTCGACGTTCACCACGGCAACGGCACCCAGGAGATTTTCTGGGCCGACAAGAGCGTGATGTATTGCTCGACGCACCAGATGCCGCTGTTTCCCGGTACCGGCGCCAGCGGCGAGCGTGGCGAGCACAACAACATCGTCAACGCGCCGCTCGCCTCCGAGGACGGTGGCGCGAAATTCCGTGCGGCGTTCGAAAACGTGATCCTGCCGCAACTGACCAAATTCAGCCCCGAGCTGATCATGATCTCCGCAGGTTTCGACGCGCATTACCGCGACCCTTTGGCTTCGCTCAACCTGAAGGCTGAAGACTTCGACTGGGTCACGCGCAAGCTGATGGATTTAGCCGATTCAAGCGCGGGAGGACGAATTGTCTCGGTGCTCGAGGGTGGCTATGATCTCCAGGGGCTGAAAGAATCGGTAGCAAGCCACGTCACCGCATTGATGGGCGCAAATGCTCGCTACACGGCGACCGCGTAACTATCTCTGATTGGCTGGCAAACGCACCTCTAGGGAAAGCAGCATGGCCGAGAACAACCAGGCGGACGTCAAGAAGCTGAGCTTCGAGCGCGCGATCGAGGAACTCGAATCGATCGTGAAGCGGCTCGAGGACGGCAAAGTTCCGCTGGAAGAATCCGTCGCCATCTACGAGCGCGGCGAGGCCTTGAAGCGGCGGTGCGAGGAATTGTTGCGGCAGGCGGAAGCGCGGGTGGACAAGATCACCACCGATGCCAACGGCCAACCGACTGGAACCGAGCCGCTTGACGTGCGGTGACGAAGCGGCCGAGCACGCGCGCAAGTCATGGCGCCATGCGGATATAGTTAAAGGCAGCGCGTAAAGGCGACGCGGCAGCCTTGGGCCGAGAAAGCCCGAAATGCAGCCTGAGCTGCGCCGATTGCCGGCGTTTTGGTCGAAAAAGGAACCCGGGGGCACCGTCTTAGTTGAGGATCATGACCCATGCCCCGCTGTGGTTTCCGCCAGCACGGAACCGCGGCGGGTTGGCTTTGGCCGGCGCTTTAGTGTAATGCTTTGGAGGATATGGGCTGGTGGAGGGTGTCTGGCGTCTTTTTCTGACGACGATAAGTACTTCAAATAGCTAAAGAAAATTTCCGGGGAGGGGTGGAACCGCCAAAGGCGATGCATATCACATTGAACAATCCGGCGCGCATCTACACTACCAAGCTGGGCTCCGGCCCGCCGAGGTGGCATCCGGCGTCTGGGTTACCGCTGCGCTGAACCGAGCGCAACCCATCTCCCGTCGGGCCGTTGTTCCCGACCTGCAAATTGGAAGATCGCTGTGACCACATTCAGTAAGACGCCGCTTCTCGACACGATCCACACGCCCGAGGATTTGCGCCGGCTCAAGTTGGAACAAATCCGGCAAGTCGCCGATGAACTGCGGCAGGAGACCATCGATGCGGTTTCGGTCACCGGCGGACATTTCGGCGCCGGTCTCGGCGTGGTCGAACTCACCACCGCCCTGCACTACATTTTCGATACGCCCCGCGATCGCCTGGTCTGGGACGTCGGCCATCAGGCCTACCCGCACAAGATCCTGACCGGCCGGCGTGACCGAATCCGCACGCTTCGCACCGGCGGCGGGCTTTCCGGTTTCACCAAGCGCACCGAAAGCGATTACGATCCGTTCGGCGCCGCCCACTCCTCGACCTCGATTTCCGCGGCGCTCGGCATGGCGGTGGCGCGTGACCTTTCCGGCGGCAAGAATAATGTCATCGCCGTGATCGGCGACGGCGCGATGTCGGCGGGCATGGCCTACGAGGCCATGAACAATGCGGGTGCAATGAATTCTCGCCTGATCGTCATTCTCAACGACAATGACATGTCGATTGCGCCGCCGGTCGGCGCGATGTCGGCCTATCTGTCGCGGCTTTATTCGGGCAGGACCTACCGCTCGGTGCGCGCCGCCGCCAAGCAGCTCAGCAAACTCTTGCCGAAAGTGCTCGCCGATCGCGCCAACCGCGCCGAAGAATATTCGCGCGGTTTCATGGTCGGCGGCGGCACGCTGTTCGAGGAACTCGGCTTCTATTATGTCGGTCCGATCGACGGCCACAATCTCGACCACCTGCTGCCGGTCTTGAAGAACGTCCGCGACATGGAGGACGGCCCGATCCTGGTCCATGTCGTCACGCAAAAGGGCAAGGGCTACGGCCCCGCCGAGGCCTCCGCCGACAAATACCACGCCGTGGTCAAGTTCGACGTCGCCACCGGCGCCCAGGCCAAGGCCAAACCGAACGCGCCGGCCTATCAAAACGTCTTCGGCCAGAGCCTCGTCAAGGAGGCGCAAAAGGATGAAAAGATCGTCGGCATTACCGCGGCGATGCCGTCGGGCACCGGCATCGACATCTTCAACAAGGCCTTCCCCGATCGCACCTTCGACGTCGGCATCGCCGAGCAGCACGCGGTGACGTTCGCCGCCGGCCTTGCCACTGAAGGCTACAAGCCATTCTGCGCGATCTATTCGACATTCCTGCAACGCGGCTACGACCAGGTCGTGCACGACGTCGCGATCCAGAGCCTGCCGGTGCGTTTTGCGATCGACCGCGCCGGACTGGTCGGCGCGGATGGCGCGACCCATGCCGGCTCATTCGACAATGCCTATCTCGGCTGCCTGCCGAACTTCGTCATCATGGCGGCTTCCGACGAGGCCGAGCTGGTGCACATGGTGGCAACCCAAGTGGCAATCAACGATCGCCCGAGCGCGGTGCGCTATCCGCGCGGCGAGGGCCGCGGCGTCGAGATGCCCGAATTCGGCGTCCCGCTCGAGATCGGCAAGGGCCGCGTCATCCGCGAAGGCAACAAGATCGCGCTATTGTCGTTCGGCACGCGTCTGGCCGAATGCGAGAAGGCGGCGGACGAACTGGCGGCGCACGGGCTTTCCACCACCATTGCGGACGCGCGGTTCATGAAGCCGCTTGACGTCGAGCTGGTGCTCAAGCTCGCGCGCGACCACGAAATCCTCCTCACCATCGAGGAAGGCGCGATCGGCGGCTTCGGCTCTCATGTGATGCAGACGCTGGCCGAACACGGCATGCTCGACGGGGGTTTAAGGATGCGCGCGATGGTGCTGCCCGACGCGTTCCTCGACCACGACACCCCGAACGCGATGTACGCCCGCGCCGGCCTCGACGCCAAAGGCATCGTCGCCAAGGTGTTCGAGGCCCTCGGCAAGGACTTCAAGACCGAGACGGTGAAGCTCGCCTGAGGCTATCGCTGATTTCGGTTGCTTGAACCTGCAGGGCCTGCTCTCTGCCAGGGATGAAAATATACCTCGCCGGCCCCGACGTTTTCCTGCCCGACGCCGTTGAACTCGGGCGGCGCAAGGTTCAGCTTTGCGCGCATCACGGACTCGTCGGATTATATCCGCTCGATAACGAAATCGCCTTGAGCGCGACCAATGCTTCCCTTCAGATCTTCAGCGGCAACGAAGCCATGATGAACGAAGCCAGTGCCATCATCGCCAACCTCACGCCGTTTCGCGGGCCCAGCGCCGATGCCGGCACGGTCTATGAGCTCGGCTACATGGCCGGACGCGGCAAACTGTGCCTCGGATACAGCAACAATCCCTCCTCCTATGCGAAACGCGTGCGCGAGTTCACCGCAGTCGCTTCGCGCGACGGGCGTCTGATCGACGCGCAGGGTTTGACGGTGGAGGATTTTGGCCTTGCCGATAATCTGATGATGATTCACGCGCTCGACCTGCATGGCGCCGCGCTGGTGACGCCGCGGCAAAGGCCCGCCGACATCTGGCGCGACCTGACGGCGTTCGAGACCTGCGTGCGGCTCGCGGCCGAGCGGCTTGCCGCATCGCGTCCGCCCTTGGGCTGAACCTTGGCCAGGCGCGAGAGCACCACTCCCCCTCCCCGCAAGCGCGCGGACGTGTTGCTGGTCGAACGCGGGCTGTTCGAAAGCCGCGCGCGGGCTCAGGCCGCCATCGAGGCAGGTCTCGTCTTGGCCAATGGCACGCCGGTCAACAAGCCATCCGAGACCATCGCCGTTGACGCCGTCTTGCAGGCGGAGCCGGCGCACCCTTATGTTTCTCGCGGCGGCGTCAAGCTGGCGGGCGCGCTGGAGCAGTATCCGATCGACATCGAGGGCCACGTCTGTCTCGATGTCGGCGCCTCGACCGGCGGCTTCACCGAAGTGCTGCTGGCCAACGGCGCCAGCCTGGTGTTCGCCATCGACGTCGGGCGCGGACAATTGCATCCCTCGCTGCGCGATCACCCCAGGATCGTTTCCATGGAAGAGACCGACATCCGCGCGTTCGAAGGCAAGCGCTTGCCGGCGCGGCCCGATGTCGTCGCGATCGATGTCAGTTTCATTTCCCTGAAGGCGGTGCTGCCGGTCGCGCTGTCGCTGGCGGCCGCTCCGATGAGCCTTCTGGCACTGATCAAACCGCAATTCGAGGCCGCACGAAAACATTCCAAGCGCGGGATCATTCGCGACGCGGCGGTGCATCGGCAAGTCTGCGACGACATCGCCGCCTTTGCGGCTTCGCTCGGCTGCACCGACATCCGCATCTTTCCGTCGCCGATCGCGGGTGGCGACGGCAACATCGAATTCTTCATGGGCGCGCGCCGTGGTTGAGCGCCTCACCATCGACCATGTCGGCCATCTCGGCGACGGGGTCGCCTTTGCCGATGGCGAGACCTTCTATGTGCCTTACACGCTCGGCGGCGAGACCGTCGAGGTGGCGCCTGCGCCGGGTCACCATCCCGACCGCAGGCGGCTTTTGGAGGTCGAGCAGGCAAGCCCGGAGCGCATCGCGCCGTTCTGCCAGCATTTTGGCACCTGCGGCGGCTGCGCCATCCAGCATTGGGAAAGCGAGCGCTACCGCGCCTGGAAGCGCAACCTCGTCGTCGAGACGCTGGCGCAGGCCAAAATCGACTGCGACGTGAAGCCGCTGATCGACGCCCATGGCCGGGGCCGGCGGCGGGTCACGCTTCACGCCCGCATCGGCACCCACGACGTGCTCAAGGTTGGATTTACCGCGGCAAATTCGCACGACATCGTTCCGGTCGATCGCTGTCCGATCCTCGATCCCGGTCTTGCCGGCGCGCTTGATGCGGCCTGGGCGATCGCCGAGCCGCTGAAACCAACGGGAAGGCCGCTCGACATCCAAATGACCGCAACCGATAGCGGTCTCGACGCCGACGTGCGCGGCTCCGGGCCATTGCCCTCACCCCTGATCGCCACGCTGTCGCGGGTTGCCGAACAACATCGCCTGGCGCGGCTGACGCGCCATGGCGAACTGGTGTTGATGCGCGCACCGCCAACCATCATGGTCGGTCCGGCACGGGTTACATTGCCGCCGGGGTCGTTCCTGCAGGCGACCGTGGCCGGCGAAGAGACGCTCGCGGCGCTGGTATCGGATCATTGCAGCAAAGCCAAACACATCGCCGATCTGTTTTGCGGCGTCGGTCCCTTCGCGCTGAGGCTCGCCGCGAAATCGCGGGTTTCGGCATTCGACAGCGACGAGGCAAGTGTGTTTGCGTTGCAGAAGGCGGCAACGTCGACGCCGGGGCTGAAGCCGGTCAGGGCCGAGACGCGCGATCTGTTCCGTCGGCCCCTGGTGCCGCAGGAGCTGCGCGACTTCGACGTCGTCGTGTTCGATCCACCGCGTCAGGGCGCGCAAGCGCAAGTCACCCAGCTCGCCGCCAGCAAGATTGCGACCGTCGTCGCGGTGTCGTGCAACGTCGCGACCTTCGCGCGCGATGCGCGTATCCTGATCGATGGCGGCTACAGAATCGAAGGCGTGACGCCGGTCGACCAATTCCGTCACACTCCGCATGTCGAGCTGGTGGCGCGGTTTGTGCGGTAGCAGGCTCTCGCTCGTTGCACTATCTTTGCAGGCACGCTTTGCTTAACCTCCCCTGGAGGGGGAGGGTCGCTCGCGTAGCGAGCGGGGTGGGGTGATCTATCCACGAGTGAGATGCCTATGATCTCAACATCGATCCGCCGAGCAGCGGCGAAGCGATTGCGCGCCAACACCACGCCGCACGAGCGCGCATTATGGCGCGCGCTGAAAGAACTCCCGGTAGACGGCACGCATTTTCGGCGCCAAGCACCGATCGGTCCTTACGTGGTGGATTTCTTCTGCCCGGCTAAGCGACTCATCCTCGAACTAGATGGGGGACATCACAACGATGATGAGACCGCCAACCGAGATCGTGAGAGGCAGGCCTGGCTTGAGCAGGAAGGGTATCGTGTCGTCCGCTTCTGGAATTCCGAGGTCACGGACGATCTGCCCGCTGTCTTGGAGCGAGTGTACGTGGAGCTGTATGGTTCGCGTGAAGCTGAAGTCGGACCAATGAAACACCTTCGCCGCAGAGAGACCGTCACCCCGCCCCGCCCGCTACGCGGGCGACCCTCCCCCTCCAGGGGAGGGTAAGAGAGCGGCGCCCAAGCGATTTACCGCCCCCAGCGATCCTGCCACATCTTTTCCCCGATCAAACAGGAAACGCGCGGCTCCTTCTCGGCCACCGGGACGACGGGCCGTTTCGGTATGAGGCTTGCGACTTCGAGCAGGAGTTTGGTGCGGATTGCCTCCTTGAACTTCTCGCGATCCTTGATCGCCACCACGAAGGAACCCGGGCCCCCGACCACGCAATCCTCGTAGTACCAGTCGAGGTTCTCGATATCCATGGTCGATAGCGACGGCTCCTTCACCATGATCGGCAGGCCGTTGATGGTGATCCCCTTGGCGAGCGCCGCATCGCGCGCCGGGATGATGGGCGCGCCGTTGTTGTTGGGGCCGTCGCCGGAAATATCGATGACCCGCCGCAAGCCGGGATAGGGATTGGCCTCGAACAGCGGTAGCGCAAAATAGATCGCACCCGAAATTGAGGTGCGCGAGGCCCGTCGGATCGGCGTTTTGAGGATTTCGTCGGCGACTGCGTCCGCCGTCTCCGGGCCATCGATCACCCGCCAGGGGATGATGATCTTCTGATCGCTCGAAGCCGCCCATTCGAAATAGGTGATCGCGATTTTGCCGTTCGGGAGGCTCTTGAGCGCCTGCAAGAATTCCTTTGAAACGATCGCCTGCGCGTAACCCTCGCGCTGCACCGCGAGCTCGTCGAGATCCATCGAATAGGAGACATCGACCGCGAGCACGAGTTCGACGTCGACCGCCGCGCTTTCCTTTTCCGCCGATCCTGCGCCCGGCTGGTTGACCGCGTTCGGCGCGGCAATGCCGGTGACACCACCTCCGGCGATCGCTCCCGCAACAAGCAACGCCCCGATCGAGACATACCAGCGCATCAGCGGCCCTCCCGACAAGTTCAGCGATGTTGACATGCAATGCGTGGAACGGAAAGCAGGAACACGCGCTGACGTTCACTTTCGAGTTAGCCGCAAACCTGCCGCACCCAACTCCGCCGCATCTTGCGGGAGGGCTTGCCGCTACCCGCGGCGAAGCCGCCGATTTTGCGGCAACTATTTCTCGTGCCATATAGCGCCCTTCGATCATTGGGGGGTGTCATGTTGCGGTTCTGTTTTACGTGTAGCTTGTGGCTTCTGGCGATTTCGGCGGCCGCGGATGCGGAATCTCCGGCCGAACGCGGCGAATATCTCGTCAACTCGATCATGGCCTGCGGCAATTGCCATTCGCCGCGCGACGCGAACGGCCAGTTGATCAAGGACAAGGCGTTCTCCGGCGGCCTGACCTTCAACACGCCGGCTTTTATCGCCACAGCGTCGAACATCACGCCCGACCGCGAAACCGGAATCGGAAGCTGGAGCGACGCCGAGATCAAGCGCGCGCTGGTCGAGGGCGTGCGCCCGAACCACGGCCGCCTGCCTGGCGTGGCGCTCGCGGCCATCATGCCGGCGAATTTCTACAAGGCGCTGTTGCCGGACGATCTCGATGCTATCGTCGCCTATCTGCGCGCGGTGAAGCCCGTCCGCAACGCAGTCGCCGATCCCGTCTACAAGGCCGCGGTGCACCGCGATCCCTACCCCGATGCCGAAGCCGGATTTGGCCGCGCTGCGTTCGCCGATCCGGTCAGGCGCGGCGCCTATCTCGTCGCCATCGGCCATTGCATGGAGTGCCACTCAGCATGGTCGAAAGGTGTTTCCGATTTCAGGACCGGGTTGGGCCGCGGCGGCAGGGTCTTTCCGGCACGCGAAGGCTCGCCGGAGGGAACGCCGGGCAGCACCGCCTCCAACATCACCTCACACCCGACCGCCGGCATCGGCGCCTGGAGCGACCGGGAAATTGCCCGCGCCATCACCGAGGGCGTCGGCCGCGACGGGCGGATGCTCAAACCGCCGATGGCCTATGACTATTATGCCCGGCTGAAAGCAACCGACCTCGCCGACATCATCGCATATCTGCGCAGCGTTCCGCCCCTGCAATGATGCGATTGTGAAGTCCGCCGGTTCCATACCAGGCCCCGAGGCTGTATTCTTTTAGTGAGAGTGAATCGAACCATCCGCCGTCATTCCGGGGCGATGCGAAGCATCGAACCCGGAATGACGGACAAAAATTCCGAGTAATGAAGAAGCCAGGAGGTGCTGGCTGCAATGATCGAAGCTGTCACCAAGCCGAAGACCAAGGTCAAGACCAAGACCGAACGCCCGCGGCTGCACAAGGTCATCCTGCTCAACGATGACTACACGCCGCGCGAGTTCGTCGTCTCGGTGCTGAAGGCGGAATTCCGCATGACCGAGGACCAGGCCCACAAGGTCATGATCACTGCGCACCGTCTCGGCGTATGCGTGGTCGCCGTCTTCACCAAGGACGTCGCGGAAACCAAGGCGACGCGCGCCACCGACGCCGGCCGCGCCAAGGGCTATCCGCTGCTGTTCACCACCGAACCGGAGGAGTGAGCGGGTGGCCGAGGCGCGTCAGCGCCCGGCGTCTCGTCGAGCAGGCCGTAGACGCGCTCGGTCTTCGAAAATCCCGCAATCGGAAACTCGCCCAAATCCTTCCAGCGGTCCGGACAGGCGTCCGCAAACGCCGCCGACGCCACCACGATGCGATGCAGGCGGCTCGCCATCTTCTCCAGCCGCGCGGCGAGATTGACGGCAGGCCCGATGCAGGTGAAGTCGAGCCGGTTGCCGCCGCCGATATTGCCAAAAAGAATCCGGCCCAAATGCAAGGCGACGCCGAAGCGGAAACGTTCGACGGCATCGCCGATCGGAAATTGCATGGCCTCGACATTGGCGCGCGACTCTCTGGCGGCTTCGAGCGCCTGCGCGCAGACCTTTGTCACGTCGCCGACATACTCGTCGATCGGAAACACCGCGAGCAGCCCGTCGCCCATGAACTTCAGGACTTCCCCGCCATGGGTCCTGATCGCCGACACCTGACAGTCGAAATATTGATTGAGGATTTCGACAACGGTCTCGGCCGGCAGCCGGTCTGACAGCGCGGTGAAGCCGCGCAAGTCCGACAGCCAGATCGCCGCATCCATGGTTTCGGCATGGCCGCGCCTGATCTGCCCACCCATGATCCTCTCGCCGGCCCGGTTGCCGACATAGATGTCGAGCAGGTTCGAAGCGGTCCGGCGCATGCGGGCGATCTCGATGACCCGTGACAGCGCCGGTATCAGCGACCGCAGGGCGTTGAGCTGCGCATCGGTGAAGCCGCCAGGCTGCCTGGTGGTCCAGCTCGACGCGTGAACCGAGCGGTCGATTTGCTGAACCGGCAGCGCGATATAATCGGTGACGCCCTCGGCGCGCATGTCGTCAAGGAACGGAAACATGTTGGCGTCGGGACCGTCAATCAGCGCTCTGACTTCCCGCCCCTCATTGAACACGATTGCGAGCGGGCTGTTTCGATATTCCGGCGAGTCCAGCATGTCGTAGCCGACGCTGCCGGTGGCGACTTCCGCTCCCGGCCGCCAGATGAAATTGAGCCCAATGATTTCCGGGTGCAGCGTCCGAACGAACACGCCGACCCGCCAGAGCGGCAGGCCCGCCGCGACCAGGCGCTCGCAGGTCTCAGCCATCATGCGCTGGGGATTGGGCGCGGACCTAGCCCCGTCGATCAGCCATTCGGTCAGCTTCTGCAAATCGCGCGTGTTCATGGCGGGCACATTGCGGCGCAAGCTGCGGGGGGTCAAGGCGGCTTGGAGAGGTCAAATTCGGCGCGTCGCGCCCCGCGCACGCGGGGTCCACGCAAGGCAAAACGCTCGACAAAGGGGAGAGTGACTGCAAGACTGCCTCCATTAATTAATAAATCAACGGAGGAAACAATGAATATCGATCGTCGCCAGCTGGCCTTGCCAATGATTGCGCTTGGTCTTTTGGGAGCCCTCCCCGCCTTCGCGGGCGCGGATGAAGACGCCGTCGCCAAGAACGTCGAGGCCTTCCGCGCGGCCCAATTCGCCGCCGACGCCAAAACGTTGGAAGGGCTCTGCGCCGTGGAGCTCAGCTACAGCCACTCGGACGGAAGGATCGAGGACAAGGCGACATTCGTTGCCAATGCCACCGACGGAAAAACCAAATTCCTGTCGCTCGCTTACCAGGACGTCAGCGTACGCGTGGTCGGTCCCGCGGCGATCGTCCGGTTCCACTGGGTGGGCGAAGGTCAGGCCGCCGCCGACGGCAAGAAAACCAACACCAACCTGCACGTCCTGATGAACTGGCAGAAACAAGGCACGGACTGGAAACTTCTTTCCCGCGCGTCCACCAAGCTTTGATTCCGACCAATCGACCCGTCCGGTGGACTCCAGCGATCGAAAGGTGGGTGATCGCGACGGGTCTACTTTTGGCCTGCACGCAAGCCCACGCGCAGGGACAAAGGTACTCGCTTTCGCCGCGCGCGCCCTTCCTATGCGACGCCGTGAGCTTTGATGGCAGCAACGCTGTTTTCCGAAGGACGCTCGTGATCGTCTGCGATGGTAAAGAGCAATTGGAAATGCCGGCGGGAAGCATTCTCGGAGTCAACGCGATATGCAGCGGCACGGCGCCGATTATGTCTCACGACGTTCCCGAAAGAGGTAGTTTTTTTGAAGCTGCGCGCCGATGCGGCGGCCGCAGGCGATAACGGCAGGAACTCAAGAGCCGGAGTTGAATTTTCTCAAGAGATGATATATGATGATGATATCATATATCAGGTGGCCAAGCTATGAGAACACTTGTTGACCTCGGCGACACGCAGATTGATGCATTGGATGAGTTGTCGAAAAAGGAAAAACGATCGCGCGCGGCGTTGATCCGCCAGGCAATCGACGACTATCTCCAGAAGCGACATGACACACAGGAAGGCGAGGCCTTCGGCCTCTGGGGCAAACGCAAGGTCGACGGCCTTGCCTATCAGGAAAAAGTGCGCCGCGAATGGTGAAAGCGCTGTTCGACACAAACATTCTCGTCGACTACCTCAATGCCGTTCCCAAGGCCCGCATTGAACTTCGGCGCTACCGGGAAAAGGCCGTTAGCATCATCACGTGGATGGAGGTGATGGTTGGCGCTGCCGGCGATGTCGAACGCGCGACGCGCAGCTTTCTCGGTAGCTTCGATGTCATCGCGCTCGATGGCGAGATTGCAGAGCGCGCCGTCGACCTCCGCCGCGACCACCACATCAAATTGCCCGACGCCGTTATCTGGGCGACGGCACAGATACGCGGGATGCTGCTGGTCACGCGAAATACCAGGGATTTCGCAGCCGACGATCCGGGCGTCCGCATGCCCTACAAATTGTGAAGCGGCTTGCGTCGCTGCGAAGCCTGTAATCGGACTCTTTCGCGCAACCGATTAAGTTGTCGTGATGACCGCAGGATTCCTCGAGCTGCGTAGAGAAGGGCCCTCGGGACTCACCCCGGCTGCGCTCGTTTTTCGGCTACTTGTTGAACAGCTTGCTCAGAAACTCCACGACGTCCTTGCGCGCGGCGCCGGTCGCTTCGGCATTATAGGCGATCGTAGCGCCGCGTTCGATGCAGGCGTCGTTGGCAGAGGCAGGCTGGCCGGTATCGCTGTTGACGATCGCGCCCGGCTGCTTTTCCTCGAATCGGCAATTGCGCGCCGTCAGCGCCTGCGGCAGACGCATCGTGCCCGGGATATTCTGGAAGTCAAAAATATGATAGGCGCCGGGATATTCGACCAGGCTTGCATCGGCACCGGCCTTTTTCAGCCGCGCGACGTAATCGCGGCATGGGCCGACCGGCACCCAGTCGTCGGCTATCCCGTGATAGAGCCGGATCGGCTTGGCAGAGACCTTTTCGTCGTCGATCAAGGCGACGTTGCAGGGCGTGTAGAAACCGATATAGGCGGCGAAGCTTGCGCCCTCCGGCGCGTAGGCCTTCTGGAAACGCATCATGCTGGCGTAAAGCGAGGGGACAGCGCCCTTGGAGAAGCCCATCACCGCAATCTTGCCGGGATCGATGCGCGGATGCTTGGCAAGCATGCCGAGCGCGGCAAAGACGTCGTTCATCATCGCGTAAGACGAAAGCTGCGATTGATCGACAATGGTATTGTTGATGCCGCGGCCGGTGAAACTGTCGATGACAAAGGTGGCAAAGCCGGCCTTGTTCAGTTCGTCTTCCCACATTCCGGAATTGAAGCCGACGCCGCCCGAGCCGTGGACGAGGACGACGGCCGGCAGCCGGTCCGCTCCCGGCTTTGGTATTCGCAAAGTCCCCGCGATCGTCGTCGGCTTGCCGTCGTTCTTGCCGAGCAGGAAATCGACCGTGCCCAGCGTGACTGTCTGCACCGGATAGATTTCAGTGCGGAAGATGCCCTCGGCCTTGGCTTCTTCCAATGAAAGGACGGCGCTCGAGATTGCGAACAGGCCAATCAGGGCGCGGACGAATGAAGTGGCCATGGATTTCCCTTTCTCCGGCTAACCGCCGACTTGCCCGCGATGGCGCAACAAATGATCGGCGAGCACGCAGGCCATCATGGCTTCGCCGACCGGCACCGCGCGGATGCCGACACAGGGGTCGTGGCGGCCTTTGGTGACGATTTCGGTCTCACCGCCCTTGCGATCCACCGTGCGGCGCGGCGACAGGATCGAAGACGTCGGCTTCACCGCAAATCGCGCCACCACCGGCTGGCCGGTGGAGATGCCGCCCAGAATGCCGCCGGCATGGTTGGAGAGGAACGTGACGCCCTGATTGCCCATCCGCATCTCGTCGGCGTTTTCCTCGCCCGACAATTCCGCCGCGCCAAAACCGGCACCGATCTCGACGCCCTTCACCGCGTTGATGCTCATCATGGCCGCCGCGAGATCGGCATCCAGCTTGCCGTAGATCGGCGCGCCCCATCCGGCCGGCACGCCCTCGGCGACCACCTCGATCACCGCGCCGATCGAGGAGCCCTTCTTGCGGATGTCATCGAGATAGTCCTCGAAGAATTTGGCCTTGTCCTTGTCGGGGCAGAAGAACGGGTTGCGCGCGATCTCGTCCCAATCCCATTTCGAACGGTCGATCTTGTGCGGCCCCATCTGCACCAGCGCAGCCCGCACGCGGATGCCGGCTAAGATTTTTCGCGCGATCGCGCCGGCGGCGACCCGCATCGCGGTCTCGCGCGCCGACGAGCGCCCGCCGCCGCGATAATCGCGCAGGCCGTATTTGGCCTCATAGGTGTAATCGGCGTGACCGGGGCGGAACTTGTCCTTGATGTCGGAATAGTCCTTCGAGCGCTGATCGGTGTTCTCGATCAGAAGCCCGATCGGCGTGCCGGTGGTGACCTGCTCGCCGGTCTCGGGATGCGCCATCACGCCGGAGAGAATTTTGACCGCATCCGCCTCCTGGCGCTGCGTGGTGAAGCGCGACTGCCCGGGACGGCGGCGATCGAGATCGCGCTGGATGTCGTCAACGGCCAGCGGCAACAGCGGCGGGCAGCCATCGACCACGCAGCCGATCGCAACCCCGTGGCTTTCGCCGAAGGTCGTGACCCGGAACATGTGGCCGAAGGTGTTGAAGGACATTTGGCTTTTCGCGCTCGTTCGCCCGCGTTGACATTTATCATCAACGTTGGATGTCAACATAACCGACCGGCTCAATCGGTCAAATAATGAGATTTAAGTACACTGGCGCGGCACGCGCTCTGTACTCCCTCTCCCGCTTGCGGGGGAGGGCTGGGGTGGGGGAACGGCTAGCGCAAGAGCTTGTGACTCGCCCCCGCCCTAACCCTGCCCCGCAAGCGCCGGAGAGGGGAATTGAAGCCCTTAACCATACTTTCGCAAGTCCCCGTCCCCGAACACGTAGACCACGCCCTGCTCGACAAGAAGGTCGGCAGCACTCTCCGGCGTCTCCAGGCCGAGCGCCACCATCAGCGCCCGCGCGGTGCCGCCGTGGGCCACCGTCACCGTGTCGGCCGCGAGTTGATGATACCAGTCGCTCACCCGCGCCTGCACCGAAACATAGGTCTCTCCGCCCGGCGCCGACACCGTCCATTTATTGGCCTGGCGCCGGGCGAATAGATCGGGATCCCGGGCCTGCGCTTCCGCCAGCGTCGAGCCTTCCCATTGGCCGTAGCCGATCTCGCGCAAGCGGTCGTCGATGGCGTAATCATCGGGAGCAAGCTTCAAGACATCGCGCACCAATTCCATGGTCTGGCGCGCCCGGCCGAGCGGGCTTGCGACGAACTTCAACGATGTCGCGCTGCGCCCATCGCGCGCCAAGAGGCTGGCGAGGATGTACCCCGCGCCGACCGACTGTGTGCGGCCGAGATCGTCGAGCGGGACATCCAGCACCCCCTGCAGCCTTCCCTGCACATTCCACTCGGTCTCGCCATGGCGGATGTAATAGAGGGTCGGCGCGGACATCGCAGCTACCGGCTACTCCTTGCTTAAAGCGTTACTCAGCGAAATATCGGGCGCATCCGGCCGCTTCATGCCGACGACGTGATAGCCGGAGTCCACGTGATGTACTTCGCCGGTGACGCCGCGCGACAGGTCGGACAACAGATACAGCGCGCTGTCGCCGACCTCCTCGATCGTGACGGTACGGCGCATCGGGGCATTGTATTCGTTCCATTTCAGGATGTAGCGAAAATCGCCGATGCCGGAGGCCGCCAGCGTCTTGATCGGACCCGCCGAGATGGCGTTGACGCGGATGTTTTTCTCGCCGAGATCGGCCGCGAGATAGCGCACGCTCGCCTCCAGCGCCGCCTTGGCCACGCCCATCACGTTGTAATGCGGCATCCACTTCTCGGCGCCGTAGTAGGTCAGCGTCAGGATCGAACCGCCGTCGACCAGAAGCTTTTCGGCGCGCTGGGCGATCGCGGTCAGCGAATAGCAACTGATCAGCATGGTCTTCGAGAAATTGTCTGCCGTGGTCTCCAGATAGCGGCCGTCGAGTTGATCCTTGTCGGAGAAGGCGATCGCGTGCACGACGAAATCGATCTTGCCCCATTTCTCCTTCGCTACCTCAAACACCGCGTCGATGGTGGCGGGATCGGTGACGTCGCAATGCCCGAGCAGGATACCGTGGAGCTCCCTGGCGAGTGGCTCGACCCGCTTTTTCAGGGCGTCGCCCTGCCAGGTCAAGGCGATTTGCGCACCCGCCGCGTGGCAGGCCTTGGCGATGCCCCAGGCAATCGAGCGGTTGTTGGCGACGCCGAGGATCACCCCACGCTTGCCATTCATCAAACCTGAATTTTGCGTCATCCGGTTTCCAATCGAGCTAGCCCCGGTGAACCACGCCCGGTTTCGAGGTACACTAGCCTCCTCGGCCGGTACAGCCCCAATCGCCGAGGTTGGCCGCGTTTGGTGCGCAACCTTGGCGGGCGGAATAACCGCTTTATTTCGGTGTTAGTTGGATGTGGCGTTCAGGACGCCCGGTACCAAACGCCGGTCGACCGACCCCCGTGGGAAAACCCTGGGAGCGTAATGACAGCGTTTCGCGAAAGCGTCGAAGCCATGATACCAGCGCTGCGCCGGTATGCGCGGGCGCTCACGCGCGATGCCGACGTGGCCGACGATCTGGTACAGGATACGTTGGTGCGGGCACTGCGTTCGGAACGGCTGTTTCTTGGAGGCGACGTCAGGAGCTGGCTCTACACTATCCTGACCAATCTCAACAAGAACAGGCGGCGATCGCTGGCCCGACGACCGCAATTCATGCCGCTGCTCGAGAACAATCCCGATGCAAGCGGCACGGAAGCCGAAAGCCGCGACATCGCCAAGGCGCTGGCGACGTTGGTTGAGGAGCAGCGCGCAGTGCTGCTGCTCGTCATGCTGGAGGGATTGAGCTACCGCGAGGTCGCCGACATTCAGGGCGTACCGATCGGCACCGTGATGTCACGCCTGGCGCGCGCGCGCGCCCACGTCAAGAGCGTACTCGAGGGCGAGCGCCCGGCATTGCGGAGAGTGAAATGACGGCGAACTTGATGCGTGAGCAGTTTTTACATGAGCGGTTTTTGGCTGAGTTTATTGGGGTGACCGGATTGCAGACGAAGTCGTCCTTCCGTGGGGGAGAACGGAAGGCGGCCAGCAAGTTTTCGAACGAGAAGAGACAACGACCATGACCAATCCAAAGATTCCCGTCACCGAAGACGAACTTCATGCCTATGTCGACAATGAATTGCCGACAGAGCGTCGCGGCGATGTCGAAGCCTGGCTCGCCACCCATCATGACGATGCGGCGCGGGTGAGAGCCTGGCGCGAAATGGCGGAGGCGTTGCACGCGCGCTACGATTCGGTCGCCGACGAAGTAGTGCCGAAGCGGCTCGAAATCGAGCGGCTGGTGCGGCGGCCACGAAACTGGATGTACGGCGCGATCGCCGCAACCCTTCTTGCTTTCATCGGCGGAGGTGGCGTCGGCTGGCTTGCACGCGGCACGACGGATTCACCCTCGGCGATCATGAATCTGGCGTTGGATGCGCTTGACGCGCACCGGCTTTACATCGTCGAGGTTCGCCATCCGGTCGAGGTGCCCGGCAGCGAACGCGCGCATCTGCAAACCTGGCTGACCAAGCGTTGCGGCTGGGACGTCCATGCGCCGGAATTGGATACGACCGGGCTCAAGCTCGTCGGAGGGCGGCTGTTGCCCGGCCCCTCGGGACCCGCGTCATTCCTGATGTATGAGAGCCCATCGGGCGAGCGCTACACGCTTTACGCCTCAAGGTCGAAAACCGGAACCGCGCAGATGCGCTACACCGCTGCCGAAAATTCGGGCGCGATGTACTGGTCCGAAGATGACGTCGGCTATGTGCTGAGCGGCCCTTCCGACAACAAGGAGCGGCTGAATCAGGTGGCGCGGCTGGTCTACGACCAAACCGAAAAAGCCGTGAAAAAGGGCGGGTGGCAACGAGGCGGCTGAGCGGCGCATCGATTTGGGAGGAGACGGGTCGTCCAAATTCGGACATTAAGAATCTGAAATTGGAACATGGACGCGTCTCAATATCGCTCCAGGTGCTCACGAAAAGTTGTGGCGCGCTCGATCCGCCGATCGACGCAAGCGGCCTCGCCTGGGGTTTTGTACCGCGCTGGTCCCTCAGGTCGAGGCCGCACTTTTATATGACGCCGGCAATTATATGATGCCCGCAATCACGCGAGATCTCGGCGCGGATTATAGGGATGTGCGTCGTGCCATTTCTGCATCAACGTTTCCAGCTCCGCATCGTTCCCGTCCGGCAGCATGATGCGGATGATGACAAACAAGTCGCCGCTGCCGGCCGCTTTCGGCAGGCCTTTGCCTTTCAGCCGAAATGTCCTGCCGCTTGAGGTGTTCTTCGGGATCGACAGCTCGACCGCGCTGCCAAGCGTCGGCACGCGAACCTTGCCGCCGAGCACCGCCTCATACAGTGTGATGGGCAGGTCAAGGCGCAGATCGCTGCCGTCGACCTTGAAGAACGGATGCGGCGCGATGTTCACGGTGATCAGGAGATCGCCGGGCGGATGTCCGTGCGCGGTCTCACCCTGCCCCTTCAGCCGGATCTGCTGGCCGGCCACTACGCCGGCCGGAATCTTGACGTTGAGCTCCTTGCCGGAGGGAAGGCGCACCCGCTTCTCGCCGCCCTTGACCGCCTCCTCCAGCGACACCGTCATGGAGACGGAAAGATCGAGGTCGAGCGCAATGCTGCCGGGGTCGAACTCGAAGGCGCTGCCGCCCGGGCCTGCTCCGCCACGCGGCCCGCGCGCCGCGGCAGCGCCGAACATGCTGTTGAGGATGTCCTCAAAACCGCCGCCAAAGCCGCCAGCACCACCGCTACGGAACGTATGGGTCTCGAAGCCGCCGGCCCGCCCGCGCGGGTCGCCGCCACCTGGAAAGCCCTGGAAGCGCGGCTTGCCCTCGGCGTCGATTTCGCCGCGGTCGAACTGCTTGCGCTTGTCCGGGTCGCCGACGATCTCGTGGGCCGAATTGATTTCGGAAAAGCGGGCCGCGGCCTTCGGATCGTTCTTGTTGCTGTCGGGGTGATGCTTCTTGGCAAGTTTGCGATAGGCGCTCTTGATCGCCGCAGCGCTGGCGCCCCGCGGCACCCCCAAGACCTCATAGGGGTCGCGCATCCGTCAGGTCTCCTTCAAGGGAAATCATCAAATGTTAAAGCTCGGGCGAAGCGCCCGCCTGAAATTTCATTTGGGGTCTTCGTGGCATTTTTGCAACGGGCGTGATCCGGGCGGTTGAGCGAGAGGCGATCACGCAGCCTCTCAATAGTTTAGAACGCGATCCAACGCAAAGCTTGGGCATCGCCGGTTCAGCTCTGCCTCCAAGGTTTCAGCGTATGGATTTCCCATTGGCCATGGCCGATCTGGCAGGCGGCGCCCTGCAGCCAGCTTTCCGAATGGCCATTGACGTAGCTGGCCAGAAAATCGCGGCAGGTCCGACCGTCGGAGGAATAGGCCTGGGCCAACGGCGTCACCGAGCCGCGGGCGCCGGTTTCGGGATTTTCCCAGGGCTGGCTGGCGTCCTTGTCGCCCCTCGTTAGCACGTCGGAAGCCGCGTTGCGGGCAAAGGCAAGATCGCTTTCGGTCGGAACCGCCGAGGCTGCCTCGGTCGCCGGACCAACGGAGCCCGTAATATTGTCGCCCATCCTGGCGAACCCTGTATCGGTTCGCGACAGGCTGCAGCCGCCGGTGCCGATGCCGATCAGAACCGCCGCCAATACGGGGCCGGCCGAACCGATCGCCGTTAGGCCAAAGCCTCCCCATGCCTTATATAAGGCTGACCTGACATGGGGCTGCAACGCGCTTCTGGGGCGCAACTCTTGGACTCCAAATGACCGACACGACCTCCATCAAACACCCGACACCCTTAACATCCGGTGATTTCACCGCGGCGGAGGAGCCGTTTGCGCTGTTTGGCGAGTGGTTTGCGGAGGCGGTAAAGGCCGAACCGAACGACCCCAACGCCATGGCGCTCGCAACCGTCGACCCCGAGGGCCTGCCCGACGTGCGGATGGTGCTGATGAAGGGCTACGACGCGGAAGGGTTCGTGTTCTACAGCCACATCGCCAGCCAAAAGGGCCACGAACTTGCCGCAAATCCTAAGGCAGCGTTACTTTTTCACTGGAAATCGCTGCGCCGGCAGGTGCGCATCCGGGGCCAGGTATCGACGGTGACGGACGCCGAGGCCGACGCCTATTTCGCCACCCGGCCGAAACAGGCCCAGCTCGGCGCCTGGGCGTCCAAACAGTCGCGGGCTCTGGAAAGCCGGTTTGCCTTCGAGCAGGCCATCGCGAAAGTAGCCGCCAGATACGTGGTCAGCGAGGTGCCGCGCCCGCCCGGCTGGAGCGGCTGGCGCATCGCGCCGTTGCGGTTTGAATTCTGGCACGATCGCCCGTTCCGCCTGCACGACCGCATCGAATTCCGCCGTGACAGGCCGGGCCAGGCCTGGTCCAAGACCCGGCTTTATCCCTGATCCATGGCTCGAAGGACCCCATGCCCACTTCATCCAATATCGGGCCGCGGCGTACGCTGCTTCTGACCGGCGCCAGCCGAGGCATCGGCCATGCGACCGTGATCCGCTTTTCCTCGGCCGGCTGGCGCGTCATCACCTGTTCGCGCCACCCCTTCCCGGAAGACTGTCCGTGGGATGCGGGCCCGGAGGATCACATCCAGGTCGACCTCGCCGACCACGACGACACCGCCCGCGCGATTGCGGAAATCCGCCAGCGGCTGGAGGGCGGGCTGCTGCATGCTCTGGTCAATAACGCCGCGATATCGCCAAAGGCGGAAGGAGGGAGGCGGCTCGGCTCGATCGATACCGATCTAGAGACGTGGGCCCATGTGTTCAGGGTCAATTTCTTCGCGCCGATCATGATGGCGCGCGGGCTGATCGAGGAGTTGACGGCAGCGAAGGGCTCGGTGGTCAACGTAACCTCGATCGCGGGCTCGCGGGTGCACCCCTTCGCCGGCGCTGCCTACGCGACCTCGAAGGCGGCGCTGGCTTCCCTCACCCGCGAGATGGCCTCGGATTTCGGCCGCATCGGCGTGCGCGTCAATTCGATCGCGCCGGGCGAGATCGATACCTCGATCCTTTCGCCGGGTACCGAGAAGATCGTCGAACAGCAGATTCCGCTACACCGGCTCGGCACGCCGGACGAAGTCGCCAAGATCATCTACGTGCTGTGCACGGAGACCAGTTCCTACGTGAACGGCGCCGAGATCCACATCAATGGCGGCCAGCACGTTTAGGGCTTGGGAAACTTTAGGTGGGCCTGAGCCAAGCGAGCCCACCATCTCGCATTGGCTTGGTGGGCACGGCGCAGATGCGCCTCTGCCCACCCCACGGCGCCCTCAGGATGAGGTTAGCGGATGCGGCAGCAGCTCAAATCAATCCACGCAGGATTTGCGCGGCCTGCCAGCGCAGCGACGCCTCGAAATTGGCGATGCTGGAGCACTCATCTTCCCTCTCGCCGTCCGACAGCGCAGCGCCGCAATGCCGGCAGGTCCGCGCCGAAATCGCCTGCGCCCTGCCGACAAAGCTGCGGCCCTGCTGGAAGCTTGCGAAGTCGACGACGTTCTGCGACTGCATTATGACTTTCTCAACCATTGCTGTCCTCGCGATCTTGCGAGTGTTATCGCAGAAAGCCGTCGCGTAAACGTTCAGTCCAACACTCAAATTTTAGCAGAGCAATTCACGCCGGAGTCCAGCGACATATGGAACTTTCTTAACTCTGGCCGGGCGCCGCCTACAGCCACTTCTTCCATTTGAAAATCAAATAGGGTCCGACCGCGGCGAGGATCATCATCAGCACCGCGAGCGGATAGCCGTGTTCCCATTCCAGCTCCGGCATGATTTTGAAATTCATGCCGTAGATCGAGGCAATCAGGGTCGGCGGCATCAGCACCACCGCCATCACCGAAAACAGTTTGATGATGTTGTTCTGTTCGAGATTGACGACGCCGAGCATCGCATCCAGCACGAAGGTGATCTTGTTGGAGAGATAGGAGGCGTGGTCAGTCAGCGAGGTCACGTCGCGCTGCATGGTCTTGAGCTGCTCGCGCATGTCCTTGGACCATTTGACGCCGTCGACCGCGGCCGCAACGAACGTCACCACCCGCCCGATCGAGACCAGGCTCTCCCGCACTTTCGAAGTGAGATCGCCTTTGCGCCCGATCGCGATCAGGATGTCGGAATAGCGCTTGGCGTGACCGGTGCGCGCCGCGCCCTCGGGTTCGAAAATGTTGTGGCTGAGCGCGTCCATGTCGCTGCCGGCGCGTTCCAGAATGTCGGCGTTGCGGTCGATCACCGCGTCCAGCAGTTCCATCAGGACCATTTCGCCGGTAATCCCGGAGGCGCAGGAGCGCGCCAGCTTGTTTTCCACCAGCACGAATGGCCGCGGCTCGTCGTAGCGCACGGTCACCAGCCGATGGTTGGCGAGGATGAAGGTGACGGCCGTGGTGCGCGGGTTTTCAGTGTCCGCCCCGCACATCAGGGTGGCGGTCATGTAGCGGGCGCCGTTCTCGATATAGAGCCGGCTGGAAATCTCGATCTCCTGCATGTCCTCGCGGGTCGGCACCGCTATTCCGGCCAGCCGCTCTACCGCCTTGTCCTCAACCACGGTCGGCTTCACAAGGTCGACCCAGACCGCACTCTCCGGGAGGTTGTCCAGACCGCTGATCGCGGCCTTTTTCAGGGAGGATTCGGATGGCACGAACACCGAAAACATGGGCAACTCCAAACTGGGAAGGCAAATTAACCGACAAGAAATAGCTCGATTCTGGCAGGCCCTTCATGACCGGCCGGTGTTCCCCTCGCGCTTTGCGGCTTCCCGGTGGCGGCAGCGCGGCCGGGATCCGGCAGAGACCCATGCGAATGCCCAAGAATAGGCCGCCACACAAGGACTTGCGGCAAAAAAGACACAGCCGGCCTGCCGCAGTGCGGGACAAGCATCTGAACGCTGGAATTATTGCCAATTTCGGCGATAATGCTAACCCTACTAACGGAATGGTGGCGTTTGAGGCGCAATGTCGGCGCCGTGTGCGCATGGCCTTCGATTGGACCTACAATATGTCGTCGCTGAAATTGACACTGGGTATTCTGGCTGCAGGCCTGTTGCTCTCCGGTTGCGTGGAAACTGCAACCTATGAGGCGACCAACACGACCGCCTTCAAGCAGCGCGACAAGGAATTGCTAGCAAAGATTCGCTACGAGAATGTGCAGCCGCCGGAAAACTTCCGCCGCGCAATCGTCGAGTTTCAACGCAAGGAAGCACCCGGCTCGATCGTGGTCGATTCCGACAACCACTACCTCTATTTCGTGCTGAACGACGGCAAGGCGATCCGCTATGGCATCACCGTCGGCGAGGAAGCCATGGCATGGTCGGGCATCGCCAAGATCGGCAGCATGGCCGAGTGGCCGCCCTGGCACCCGACAAAGAGCGAAATCGAGCGTCTGGGCGTGCCCACTTTCGTAGCCCCGGGTCCGGACAATCCGATGGGTTCGCGTGCGCTTTATCTGTACTCGGGCGGCAAGGACACCCTGTTCCGGATTCACGGCACCAACCAGCCGGAATATATCGGATCGTCGATCTCCTCCGGTTGCATCCGGATGACGAACGAGGACGTGATCGACCTTTATAACCGGGTGAAGATGGGCACCATTGTTGTGGTGCTTGCGCCTCACCATGGCGACTCGCCCTTTGGCTCCAGTTCGCACATGGCGCTGGGCGGCAACTCCAATTACGGAACGGTCCAGTAACGGGCCACTTCGGATTTGAATGAAAAAAGCGCCGGTCTTATCGGCGCTTTTTTGTTGGCGGCTGCTCTTCTCGCGGCGTCGCAGAATGTTCGGCCTCACTGGATTCCGCTTTCGCGGCGTCAGGTTCGCCTGCGATCTCGCGCGGCGGCGCGCCCTCAGGGCGCGCTGCCGGCAGTATCGGCGCAACGGCCGGCAGCGGGTCCCATACGTTCCACTGGCATATCCTGTAGTTGTTGTGCCGCTCCATCAGGTCGAGGTGGATGTGGTCCTCGTGATACCAGTCAGAGCCTGGCCCCAGCACGGTAGAAAAGCGCGCGCACACCGAATGCAGCACGGCCTCGCGCACCTGCCGTGGCACGCTGCGATCGGTAAGCGAGATCGAGCGGCCATTGGCGAGTTTGAAGGCGCGAATGTCCAGCGCGTTGGCCCGGCCGTGTTCGGAAAGCTGCGCGCCGACGATCCGGTTGCGGCCCCGGCATTCGAATGAATCGAAATTGTCGAGGTCGGTGATGACGCTCCCCAGATTCTTCGCGATCCCCGTCATGTCGGCGCGAATCCAGTCGGCGATCGCGGAAGCCATCGTGCACCGGAGGATCGCCGCGGGCTTGACCGCGACTTTATACTTGTCGGGCAGAACCACGGCCTCCAGCCGCACCAGGTCCTCTCCACCGCAGCCGCCCGGGCCCTGGATGTCGGGAATGCTGGGGGCGATGGCAACCGCCTCGGTCAGCGCCAGCCGGCAAGCGGAGGGCTGGGGCGGCGCAATCGGCACTGCGGGCTTGTCATTCCCGGGCGCCTCTTGGGCGGCCGCTGGCCGATCGGGGCCAGCGGCTGGCGCCTGGGCCGGCCGGGGCTTCGGCAGCGGCACCGCCGCAGCCGCGCTTGCATGCCACCAAAGCAGGAGGAACGCCCCAGCCACGGTAACCATTGCCCCTTCGCGGCCGGTCCACCCGCGACAAGGCCATTTGCGGCGCGCATTCGGCGCGCTAAACTTGATGCCAATTCCGCAAAAGAACCGCGGAAAGCGATCGCACATTTCAGGAGGGACGTCCTTATGCTTGGGTTGATGCAAGACTGGCCTTTGCTTTGTCACCGAATTCTCGAACACGCGGCGACAATCCATGGCACACAGGAAGTCGTCACGCGGTCGGTCGAAGGTCCCATCCACCGCACCAACTATGCCGAAATCCACAAGCGCGCGCTGAAGGTCTCCCAACGGCTGGATCGCGACGGCATCAAGCTCGGCGACCGCATCGCCACCATCGCGTGGAACACCTGGCGTCATCTGGAGGCATGGTACGGCATCATGGGTATCGGCGCGATCTGCCATACCGTCAATCCACGGCTGTTTCCCGATCAGATCGCCTGGATCATCAACCACGCCCAGGACCGCGTGGTGATGACCGATATCACCTTCGTGCCGATACTAGAAAAGATCGCCGACAAGCTTCCGAGCGTCGAGCGCTACGTCGTGTTTACCGACAAGGCGCATATGCCGAAGACGACGTTGAAGAACGCAGTCGCCTATGAAGACTGGATCGCGGAGGCCGACGGCGACTTCAAGTGGAAGACCTTCGATGAAAATACCGCCGCCGCGATGTGCTACACCTCGGGAACCACCGGCGATCCAAAGGGCGTGTTGTATTCGCACCGCTCCAACGTGCTGCACGCGCTGATGGCCAATACCGGGGATTCCCTCGGCGCGAACGCCGGCGACACCATGCTCCCGGTGGTTCCGCTGTTCCACGCCAATAGCTGGGGCATCGCCTTCTCCGCGCCCTCGATGGGTACCAAGCTGGTGCTGCCCGGCGCAAAACTTGACGGTGCTTCGGTGTTCGAGCTGCTCGAAACCGAAAAGGTGACTCATACCGCCGGCGTTCCCACGGTGTGGCTGATGCTGCTCACCCACATGGCGGCCAACAATCTGAAACTGCCGCACTTGCGAATGGTGGTGTGCGGCGGCTCGGCGATGCCGCGCACGATGATCAAGTCGTTCGTCGACATGGGCGTGACGACGCGCCATGCATGGGGCATGACCGAGATGAGCCCGATCGGCACGCTCGCGGCGCTGAAGCCGCCCTTCAGCGAACTTACCGGCGAGGCCAAGCTCGACGTTCTCCAGACCCAGGGCTATCCGCCGTTTGGCGTCCAGATGAAGATCACCGACGATGCCGGCAAGGAACTGCCGTGGGACGGCAAGACCTTCGGCCGGCTGAAAGTCGCTGGCCCCGCGGTCTCGAAGGCCTATTACCGCCTCGATGCCAACGTTCTCGACCAAGACGGTTTTTTCGACACCGGCGACGTCGCCACCATCGACAAGTTCGGCTACATGCGGATTACCGATCGCTCCAAGGACGTGATCAAATCCGGCGGCGAATGGATTTCGTCGATTGACCTCGAGAATCTCGCGGTCGGCCACCCGGCGGTCGCCGAAGCCGCCGTGATCGGCGTCCACCATCCGAAATGGGACGAGCGTCCGCTTTTGATCATCCAGCTTAAGCAGGGCCAGAACGCCACGCGCGAGGAGATCCTGAAATTCATGGACGGCAAAATCGCCAAATGGTGGATGCCCGACGACATCGTGTTCGTCGACGCCATTCCACACACCGCGACCGGAAAGATCCTGAAAACCGCGCTACGCGACCAGTTCAAGGCTTATAGTTTCCCGAACGCGGCGGCATGAGAGGAAAGAGCGAATGGTGAGTGACGAATAGCGAATAGGGAAGAAGGTTGCGGCGAAGTCTTTCCTGCCTCCCCTATTCGCCATTCGCTATTCGCCTACTTCCCCTTGAATTTGCCGCAGGTCCGTGGTCTCAAACGGGCCTGTTTGAGAGCCCGGCGCGTTGCGCCCGGCCAAGTTCCAACCCGGCAGAATTGAAGCGATGGCCCGCAGGTTTTCCGCTCCTTATCAATCGGAGCCCGTGTCGCGCCTTGCGTCCTGGTCGCGCAACCTTGCGGTATTTTCGGTCGTCGCGGTGCTGGTCTCGATCGCCATCGTCCGCTTCGGCTTCCTCGAAATAAAACCGGCGCTGGCGACCTTCTTCGGCGCGCTGGCCTGCGCCGGTCTCTCCATTCTGGTCGGCCTCGCAGGCGCTGCGGCGATCTGGCAAAACGGCTCGCGCGGCATGAGCCGCATCCTGCTGGCGTTCCTGATCGACGCGGCGCTGCTCGCCTATCCCGCCTATCTCGGACTGCAGTACCGCAAGCTGCCGTCGATCCACGACGTCACCACCGACCCGATCGATCCGCCGCGCTTCGAGGCGCTGGCGCGGCTGCGTACCGGCGACGGCGCCAACACCGCGGTCTATGCCGGGTTATATTCGGCCGAACAGCAACGGATCGCCTATCCGGATATTGAGACGGTCGAACTCGAGGTTCCCGTGCAGCGGGCCTATGAAATCACGCTCCAGCTCGTCACCAAGCGCAAATGGCTTGTGATCGACGAACGCGCCCCGCAGCTGCCGCGCCGGATCGGCCGCATCGAGGCGGTCGCGCGCACGCCGATCATGGGATTCCGCGAGGACGTGTCGATCCGCGTGACGCCGGACGGCGAGGATTCCCGCGTCGATATCCGCTCGGCATCCCGCTATTTCGAAAGCGACCTCGGCAGCAACGCCGCGCGCGTCCGCAAACTGATCGACGACATCAACAATGCCGCCGACAATGACAGCCTCAAGCCGGCGGTGAAGCAGCCGCCGGTGCCCACCAAGACCCCGCCGAAGGTGGTGAAGAAGTGAGGGGCGAGTGGCGAATAGCGAATAGCGAATAGCGAATGGAAAGCAGGATTGGATGCTCCTATTCGCCATTCCCTACTCGCTATTCGCCACTCGCCAACCGATACGTTCCCCCGATCACCGGGTCGCCGTCGGTGGCGACGATGCCGCGCCCGACCAAATCCTCCAGATGCGCCAGCACGGAATAGCCGGCAGCGTTGGTCAGCCACGGATCGATGCCAATATAGATGGCGCGCACGATGGTCGGAATATCCGCCTCGCCTTTTGAAAGGCGATGCAGGATCGAGGCTTCCCGCGCCTGACGGTGACGGATCAGGAACCGCACATAGCGCGGGCCTTCCAGAATCTCCGGGCCGTGACCCGAAAAATACAGGTCCTCATCGCGCCGAGTAAGCTTCTCAAGTGACGCGATGTAGTCAACCATCGAGCCGTCCGGCGGCGCCACGATCGAGGTCGACCAGCCCATCACATGATCGCCAACGAAGAGCATTTTTCGCTCCGGCCAGGCGAAGGCCAGGTGATTGGCGGTGTGGCCGGGGGTTGCTACCGCTTCCAGCTTCCAGCCGGCCCCTTCGATCACATCGCCGTTCTTCAGCAGCGTATCCGGCCTGAAATCGCGGTCGGCGCCTGATTCCGGATTGTGTTTCTCGCTCTCAAAGCGCGGCCGCGAGGCACGATGCGGGCCCTCGGCATAGACCGTGGCGCCGGTTGCCGCCTTGATTGGCGGGGTATTCATCGAGTGGTCGCGGTGGGTGTGGGTGACCAGAATATGGGTCACGGTTTCACCGCGTACGGCATCGAGCAGCGCTTTCGCGTGGGCCTCATTGGCGGGCCCGGGGTCGATGATCGCGACGTTGCCGCGGCCGACGATGTAGCTCAGCGTCCCGGTGAAGGTGAACGGACTCGGATTGTTGCAGAGAATCCGCCGCACGCCGGGCCGCACCTCCTCGACCACGCCCGGCAGAAGCGGGAAGTTGCGGTTGAACGGGACGTCGTCGTTTTCGGCCATGATTCCCTATAAAAGTGAGTTGCGCTGTGTGCAAAACCCTCACAACTGTCATACCCCGCGAAGGCGCGGGTATCCAGTAATCACAGGCGTTCGAGATAAAACGAGGAGCCTCGGATACTGGATCGTCCGCCTTCGCGGACGATGACAGCAGAATATGGAGACACGCCAGAGTCCCGAAAACAGTGCCTTACGAAAACGCCTGAATGCCGGTGATGGCACGGCCGAGGATCAGCGCGTGGACGTCGTGGGTACCCTCATAGGTATTCACGGTTTCCAAATTCGCGGTGTGGCGCATCACGTGGTATTCGATCTGGATGCCGTTGCCGCCGTGCATGTCGCGCGCGGTGCGGGCGATGTCGAGCGCCTTGCCGCAATTGTTGCGCTTGACGATCGAGATCATCTCCGGCGCCATCTTGCCTTCGTCCATCAGCCGGCCGACGCGGAGCGAGGCCTGCAGGCCGAGCGCGATGTCGGTCTGCATGTCCGCAAGCTTCTTCTGCACGAGCTGGGTTGCGGCAAGCGGCCGGTTGAACTGCTTGCGGTCGAGCGTGTATTGCCGCGCGCGGTGCATGCAGTCTTCCGCCGCCCCCATCGCGCCCCAGGAAATGCCGTAGCGGGCGCGATTGAGGCAGCCGAACGGACCCTTGAGGCCGGACACGTTGGGCAATAGCGCGCTTTCCGGCACCTCGACGCCTTCCATCACGACTTCGCCGGTGACCGAAGCACGAAGCGAGAGCTTGCCGGTGATTTTCGGCGCCGAAAGGCCCTTCATGCCCTTTTCGAGGACGAAACCGCGGATCTGGTTATTGTGCTCGGCGGACTTCGCCCAGATCACGAACACGTCGGCGATCGGCGCGTTGGAAATCCACATCTTGGAACCGGTCAGCCGGTAGCCGTCGGAGGTCTTTTCGGCGCGGGTCTTCATGCCGCCGGGATCGGAGCCGGCGTCCGGCTCGGTCAGCCCGAAGCAACCGACCCACTCGCCGGTCGCAAGCTTGGGCAGATATTTCTTGCGCTGGTTCTCATCGCCATAGGCATAGATCGGGTGCATGACCAGCGAGGATTGCACCGAATTCATCGAGCGGTAACCGGAATCGACGCGCTCGATCTCGCGCGCCACCAGCCCATAGGCGACGTAGCTTGCATTGGCGCAGCCATATTCTTCCGGCAAGGTGATCCCGATCAGGCCGAGTTCACCCATCTCGTGGAAAATGTCGCGGTCGACCTTCTCTTCCAGATAGGCCTTGGTGACGCGCGGCAACAGCTTGTCCTGCGCATAGGCGCGCGCGGTGTCTCGGATCATCCGTTCGTCTTCGGTGAGCTGCTCGTCGAGCAGGAACGGATCGTCCCACTGGAAATTCACCGGGGACGGCTTGTCCTTGGCTTGAGGGCGTACGCTCATGGAAATTCCTTTCGCATCATTCGACTTATTTTAGTGCGCAATGGGCGAGAGCGCAAATCGCCGGTACCGTCATTCCCCGGCGCAAGAGCGCGAACCAGGAATAAATGCGAGCCTAGCCCTCGAGCTGTTCGCTGGACACGATCTCGATGCCGAAGCCCGACAAGCCCTTGTAGTCATGCACCGACGACGTCAGATTTCGGATCGAGGTGACGCCGAGGTCCCTGAGGATCTGCGCGCCGACGCCGACTTCGCGCCATTGCTTGTTGCGATCGGCCTCCGCGGTCTTCTGCTCGGGCAGTGGCGAGACCGGGACGCCGGCGGCGCCATCGCGCAAATACACCAAAACACCGCTGCCGTTCTTCTTGAAATGGGCGAGCACGGACTGCATGTGTTTTGGCCCGGTAAAAATGTCCCTTACGATATTGGGCTTGTGAAAGCGCGTGAGCACGTTCTTGCCGTCGCCGACGCCGTTATAGACGAACGCCACATGCGCGATCTCGTCGAACGGCGAACGATAGGCATAGCCCTGCAACGGCCCGATCGGGCTTTCCGCGGTGAAGGTGGAGACGCGTTCGATCAGCTTTTCCCGGGCCTGGCGGTAGGCGATCATGTCGGCGATGGTGACATGCTTGAGCTTGTTGGCCTTGGCAAACTTCGCCACCTGCTCGCCCTTCATCACCGTTCCGTCGTCGTTCATCAGCTCGCTGATGACACCGACCGGTTGCAGGCCGCTGAGCTTGCAGAGGTCGACGGCGGCTTCGGTATGGCCCGAGCGCAGCAGCACGCCGCCGTCCCGCGCGATCAGCGGAAACACATGGCCGGGCCGCGCGAAATCGTTGGCGCCGGCGTTCGGGTTGGCCAACGCGCGGCAGCAAGAGGCGCGCTCGTCCGCCGAAATTCCAGTGCCGCCGTCGGGTTTGTAGTCGATCGAGACGGTAAAGGCGGTGGTGTGGTTGGATTCGTTATGCGCCACCATCGGATCGAGCCGCAGCCGGCGTGCATCTTCGATGGTGATCGGCGCGCAGACGATGCCCGAGGTATGGCGGATGATGAAGGCCATCTTCTCGGCGGTGCATAGCGACGCCGCGACGATCAAATCGCCCTCGCCTTCGCGGTCTTCGTCATCGGTGACGACCACGAGTTCGCCCTTGGCGAAGGCATGCAGAACTTCCTGGATCGGATCGGCCATTCAACGGTCTCACTTTGCGTGGCGAGCATTAACCGGACTCGAAGGCCCCCGCCAGCTTCATAACGCAGGGCAGAAAGGCTCCCTTGGCGTAGCGATACGGTAGCGACAAAGTCTGGATACTTGCATAAGGTCGGAACCAATAAAGAACAAGGGAGATGGCGCCCATGACCGCCGCAACATTCGACTTCACGCCCTTGTGGCCTGCGGGGTTACCGGCACCCGCGGCGAAATGGACGGGACTCGCCAAATTCAGCTTTGTCGGCGGCAACAACGATCCGGATCAGGTCCCCCTCGATGGCCTGATCGAAGCAGTAAACGCCGTGCTCAAACGCGAAGGCAAGACGCTCGCCACCTACGGGCTGGCGAGCGGTCCCCAGGGCTACCTTCCCTTACGCCAGTTTCTCTCTGCGAAACTCAAGCGCGACGCCTCCATCGCCTGCACCGCCGACGACATTCTGATCGTCTCGGGCTCGTTACAGGCGCTTGACCTCGTCAACGCGATGCTGCTCGGCCGCGGCGACACCGTCATCGTCGAGCGCGACACCTATCAGGGCGCGCTGACCCGGCTGACGCGGCTCGGCGTCGATGCGATCGGAATTCCGCTCGACGGCGACGGCATGCGCATGGACATTTTGGCCAATACGCTCGCCGACCTCAAACGCCGGAACATCACGCCGAAATACATCTACACCATCCCGACCGTACAGAACCCGACCGGCACGATCATGCCCGAGGGACGGCGCGTCGAACTCCTCGACCTTGCCGAACAATATGGCGTGCCGATCTTCGAGGACGATTGCTATGCGGACCTGATCTGGGACGGCCATCGCCCACCCGCGCTCTATTGCCTGAGCAAAACCCAAAACGTCATTCACATCGGTTCGTTCTCCAAATCGATCGCGCCGGCGCTGCGGGTGGGGTTCATCGTCGCACCCTGGGGCGCCCTGTCGCGCATGCTGGCGCTGAAAACCGACGCCGGCAGCGGCGCACTCGAGCAAATGGTGCTCGCCGAATATTGCGTGCCGCATTTTGCAAGGCACGTGGGCGAGCTGACGCGCGGCTTGCACGCCAAGCTCGATACGCTGACGGAGGCGCTCAGTGCGCAGTTCGGCACGTCGGCCGAATTCGAACCTCCCAAAGGCGGCATTTTCCTTTGGCTCAAACTCCCCGATAATGTGGACACGCTTAAGCTTTATCAGGCCGCGCTTGCCGCCGGTGTCGCCATCAATCCGGGACCGGAATGGTCGACCGACAGGGCCTATGCCGGCAGCCGCTTGCGGTTGTGCTTTGCAAGCCCCTCCCACGAACAAATCCGCGAAGGTATCGCGATCCTCGCCGAGATCTGCCGCCGGGAATTCGGCGTACCGGAGCGAATAGCCAATGTCACCAAGCAGGTTAGCCCGTAATTCTATCGTGAGAATCATCGTTCGGAAACGCCGCTTCGGCATCCTGCGCGCAGCGGATGGCGTATGCGATCCGAAGCAGCAGCACGATCGAAACGTTGCCCCTACCTGCCTCGATCTGCGCGACATAACGCTCGGAAATACCTGATTTGGCCGCAAGCTGCCTTCGCGACATGCCGCAGAGGGCGCGCATTTCGCGCACGCGCTCACCAAGCAGGGCGAGGAATTCACCCGCGGGCTCGGAAGCGGCCTGCCGCGGCAGCATCCGAATACCAGGGCCTGAGAACGTCCGGGGTCGCATCGCCTGCCATCTCAACCATTCACTTTGCGCATGCTTGCGAAGCGCTTGGGCGGCCGCATTGATGCGGATCAAACGGCAATGTTTTCCCGCAACGACTAGCCCCGCGGAAAACTCGGCCGGCCCAGGCGTCTCGGCTACCTCACAGAGAACGGCGCCTGATAGGGCCTGCCGAACGGCACGCCGTTGATCACGGTCTGCACCGGTTTCAGCAGAGCTTTGCCGTCGCGCTTGTTGTTGCGGGTGTCGACAAAAGTGACGGGCCCTTCGACCAAATCCATGATCGCAACGTCGCCGGGTGCGCCGATCTGAAGGGTTCCGATTTTCGGCGCGCGGTTGATGATCTTGGCGGGCGCCGCGGTCGCCATCGTCACCACCTGCTCCAGCGAAAAGCCCAGCGCCATGAACTTGCTCATGACATTCGGCAAATAGGGAATGCCCGGCGAATTGCCCGAGAACACGTGGATGTCGGAGGAAATGGTGTTCGGCGTGCAGCCGCCGGGAATCGCGACTTCCGCCACCGTAAAGTCGAAACTGCCGCCGCCATGGCCGACATCGAACATCACACCGCGCTGCTTGGCGGCGAGCGCCGCCGGCAACAGCTTGCCGTCCTGCACGATGTTGGTGAAGACACCAGCGTTGTTGGGAAAGCCGGTATAGGAATGGGTCAGCACGTCGCCCGGCCGCAGCAGGTCGAGAATCTGCGACATCAACTCCTTGGTCTCGACGCCGCCGATATGCACCATCATCTTGGCAGGCCAGCCGCACATCTCGCAGGCCTGGATGCCGCGCTTGAGCGGCTCGAGACCGTGTTTGAAGATCACGTTCTCCGACATTCGAACCTTGACGCCGACCAGAAAATCGGCGTTCTCGGCGAGCGCCATGGCACAGGCTTCGACCTGCGCGTTGTCGATATTGTAGAGCTCCGCGACCGGGAAGGCCGACAGGCCGTTGTTGGCGATATGGAGGAAGGCGTAAATCCGCGCGCGGGACTGCGCCACGACGTATCGGCGAAGGGCTGCGAGGTTGTTGACGCCGGCATCGCCTGCCGACACCACCGTGGTGGTGCCCTGGAATTGCACGAGCTCATCGGCGGGAATGCCGATCGCCGAGCCATAGGGGTAGACGTGGCAATGCAGGTCGACGAGGCCCGGCGTCACCAGTTTGCCGGAGGCATCGATCATCTTTGAGATGCGCGCTGCGGGAATTTCCGGCTCGATCGCCTCGATCACGCCCCAGCGGATGCCGATGTCGCGTTTTCCCCGCAAGGACTGGCTGGGATCGAGCACGTCGCCGCCCTTGATGACGAGGTCGAACTTGTCGGCCGGCCCCATCGCCGCGAAAGTCGGCGAGGCCAAATGCCCCGACAGCGCGGCCGCGGCCGAGCCCGCAAGAAAATGACGGCGTGACAATGCGGACATGCTGGCGCTCTCCCCAAGAAGTTTTCTTATCCATCAATGATGCGATGGACCGCGGTTTTGCGCAAGCCGCGAGACGCCTCTCGCGTCAAACGCCGTTGCTTTGTGCAGCGCCGCTGTCGCGATCGGCTGGCGAAAACCGTTCGAAATTGACCCGTTATCGAGGGAACCACCCCTAGCTGAACACGCGTTCAGAATACTTTTGCCGCAGCCGCGGAACGTTCCCAGCTTCTGGGAATTCTGATCCTCACTCATTGGAGGAGGACACTATGAGGAAGCTTGGATACGTTATCGCCGCGATTGCCGCCATTGCCGTCGCGGCGCCATCCATTGCCAGTACTGAGACAGTCAAGCACCGTGACCGCGACACCATGCGTTCGCATGCCGAATTTCGCGGGCATCGCGATCATGGCTGGCATCGCGATCACGGCTGGCGCCATCACGACAAGATGGTCATCAAGCATCGCGACCACGAAGGCTGAGGCCAAAAGAAAACCACGGCCGACACGGGAATGGCCCCGCGAGGGGCCATTTTCCTTGGGTCAGTCCCATACCGGGCCGAGCGCAGGATTCACGCAGCGTCTGTCCTTGGGTAACCCCGCGATCGCCTGCCTGTCCTCATCGTCGAGCCCGACGTCGAGGGCGTCGAGATTCGCCTTCTGGCTTTCGGCGCGCGAGGCCTTCGGGATCGCGGCGACGCCGTCCTGGTCGAGCAGCCACTTCAACGCCACTTGCGAAGCGCTGGCGCCATGCTTCCGGCCAATCGCCATGAGCGTAGCGTCGGACGCCACCTTGCCTTGCGCCAGCGGACAATAGGCCACCAGCGGGATCGATTTCGCCGCAAGATATTTGCGCAGCCTGGTCTGATCGAGCATCACGTGGTACTCGACCTGGTCGCAGGCAATCGGGGCCCTGATCTCCTCGACCACGGTTTTCAGCAGTGCGACGTTGAAATTGGCAACGCCGATGGCGCGGGTGCGGCCCTCCGCTTTCAGTTTCATCAGGGTTTCGAATACCGCCGGCAGGTCGATGTTTCTTGTCGGCCAGTGCACGAGATAAAGATCGACCCGATCGAGCCTGAGCTTTTTCAAGGAAGTCTCGAGCGCCCGTCGGATCGCATCCGGCGCGAGGTTTTCGTACCAGACTTTTGTCGTGACATGCAGGTCGGAGCGCGCGAGGCGCGACGCGGCGATGGCGGCGCCGATGGCGTCCTCGTTACCGTACATTTCCGCGGTGTCGATATGGCGATAACCCAGCGCCAGCGCGCTTTCGACCGCCGCGCGGCAGGCGTCGCCCTGCATCCGGAAAGTTCCGAGCCCGAGGCGCGGTAGACTGATGTCCTGCGTTCGCAGACGGTCCATTGAGTTACTCCCGAAGGCGACAAGCGGCTGCATGAGACAAAAGCAGCGCCACGTGAATTAATATGAGAGGTGAGGCGACGGATGAGACAATATTTTCCGCCGTTTGATAGTTTGCCTTCATCATGGCGCCCAAATCAAGGGCGGGTCAGCGGTGATGGCGTTCAGGATATTGCAGCGACGATGGCTCGCCAACGAGCTGTTTACGATCATAACAGCAATGCACGGAGAACTCAGATCGGCTGTGCCAGCAATTGTCCCGGCCGCGCGTCCGGCCGCGGCAGGATATCGACCGACCAGAGCACGCGGTCATCGACGTCCTTGAGCGTTACCGCCATGATTTCGGAATCGCCGTCGATATCGACGCGACCGAAAAATTGCAACCCGAAACAGGGCGCGAGATTTTCGCCCTGATCCACGCTGCATCCTTTCTGGAACATCGCTACCGGCCCAAACGTGTTGTCGAGCTCACCCGGCCCCCAGGTTCCGGCGTGAATGGGCCCTGAGACGAATTCCCAGAACGGTTCGAAATCCGAAAACACCGCCCGGTTCGGGTCATAATAATGCGCGGCGGTGTAATGCATGTCGGCGGTCAGCCACACGGTATTGCGGATGCCGGCGCGCTTGATGAAGGAGAGCAGATCGGCGATTTCATGTTCGCGCCGTTCCGGCGCCCCGTCGCCGAGCGCTACCGCATCCAGGCTGATCAATCCGATGGGAAGATCCGCAGCGATTACCTTCCAGGTCGCGTTGGAAGCCGCGAGTTCGCGCTTCAGCCAGGCAAGCTGGGTCGCGCCCAGGATGAAGGCTTCACTTGGGTCGTCGCGCTTGTTCCAGGTCGAATCGCGATAACTGCGCATGTCGATCATGAAGACGTCGAGCAGCGGCCCGTATCCGATCTTCCGGTAGATGCGGCCGGCATCGGTCGGAATCTCGCGGATTGGCATGAATTCGAAAAAAGCCCGGCGGGCGCGCTCGACCAAGCGAGACTTGCCGTCCTCGGTGTAGCCGGTCTGGTCGGCGGTTCCGATCGGCGACCAATCGTTGGTTACCTCATGATCGTCCCATTGCGCAAACATCGGCACCTGCGCGTTGAAGGCGCGCAAATTCTCGTCGAGCAGATTGTATTTGTAGTTGCCGCGAAATTGCGAAAGGCCGTGGGCGACTACAGATTTTTCCTCCGTCACGACATTGCGCCAGACGCTGCCGTCGGAGAGCTTCAGCTCCGAAGGGACCGGGCAATCGGCGTAGATGTGATCGCCGGAGTGAATGAAGAAATCGGGACGGTTTTGCAGCATGGTCCGATAAGTGCGCATGCCGCCGCGCGCGAGATCGATTCCCCAGCCCTGCCCTGCGGTGTCGCCCGACCAGACAAATGAAATCGAACTGTGATCGACCGGTGCCGTGCGGAAATGGCCGGTCTGTGTTTCGCCGGCCAACCCCGCTTCACTGGGGGCCTCGAACCGCACCTGATAAAAAATGTCCTGACCCGGCGGCAGACCCTCAAGCAGTACCTTCGCGGTGAAGTCACGATCGGACAGCGCGTCGGACGATGCGGCCGCAACAATTGTCTTGAAGCTTTCAACCGTGGAGCATTCCACGCGCATGCGCGCGGGCCGGTCCGCGTGCGCCCACACCATCGCGGAACCAGCCGAGACGTCGCCCGACTGGAGGCCGCACGCGATCCTCGGACGATCGGCGGCCCGGCTGAGATGGGGCCTTGCGAGACTTCCCGCGCTCGCGAGCGCGACGGTAGTGGCCGACCGGACCAGCAACTGGCGCCTTGTCAACGTTCCCTTCGCGCGAACCGCAATCGCCATTCCGGCACCCCCAGCGAATCACGACGGAGGGTGCCCGCCCAACTTGACTCCAGGCCGAAGGTTTTTTGACTCACCGCCTACGGTTTTGCGACAGGCGGATGACTCCGAGGTGGGGAACAGCCTTACGCGGTTCGCGCGTTCTGGATGCCACGCGAAGCGGGTGCGCTCGTTCTATCGCTTCCAGTTGCAGATGCCGCCCGATTTGCAGGGCCAGACCTGAATTCGGGCATCGAAGGCCTGGGCGTCGACGGGATTGCGAAGCTGACGGGCGAGCTTCGTACGCGCCAATTGGCGCTGCGGCACGGCGCGCTGGTGGACGACACGGGTGTTGCGAACCACGACCTTGGGCTCGACCGCGGGTTCGCTTCTCGCCTGGACGCGGTTGCTTCCGCGATCGACGGTCACATCAAGCGGGCCCGGCGTGAAGCCGGAGGCAGGACCCAGCGGCTTGGGCGAAAGCACCGCCCTGGAAAGGTCCAAGCCAAGGAATTCGTCCGCACGGTATTCGTCCGCCGCCGACAGACCGCTCCACGTCATTACAATCACGCCAACAGTAACAATGAACACATTCCTCAGGGCCATCGAGGCCTCCTGAAATACGCAAAGAGCAGCAATTTACAGACTTATCTAGGAGGCGTTCAGGCCAATTCCAGTGGATTTCACCGGCAAGGTTACCGCGGCGGGGCAACCCCCTTGCGAAGGCGGCCGGTGTTTACCAATCGCCGCTCCCGTCCAACGCGGCACGCATTGCAATAATACCATAAATTGCATCATGCGGCGATACATGCAAAAGGTGCGGGTGTTGAGATTTATTTGAACGTAATCAATGGTTCACTCGATTTGATGGGTGCTATAGGCTGCGTTTGCCGGCCTTAGATCAAGAATTGTCGAGTAAGCTGAAAGGATCGCTATGTTGGTTGCGTCGTCGTTGACCCGCTTTTTGCTCGCCTCAATCGGAGCCCTGTCGCTGGTCCTCTCAGCTCCGCAAGCCCGGGCCGAAGACAAAGTCCTGCGGGTGGGCACGTTGAAGCTTATTCACGGCATAACGCCATACTTTTATGAAAGGTTCGCGCCACCCGGCTACAAGATCGAAGTCATCCCGTTCGAGAGCCCGACCGACGGCAAGAACGCGGTGCTGACGGGCACCGTCGACACCTGCATCCACGGCATCGCCGCGTTTCTGCTCGGCGCCGCCGCAGGCGAACCAGTCGAGATCGTTGCCGCAGCGACCAACCGCGGCATGGGCATCGTCGCCGACGCCAAATCCGACATCAAGACCATCAACGACCTCAAGGGCAAGCGCGTGGCCATCTTCCCTGGTTCGACCCAGGAGGTCGTCATCCTCGAGCGCCTCAAGGCCGAAGGCATGACGATAAAAGATATTCAACCGATCCGGCTTTCGTTCAGCGACATGCCGGCCGCGCTCGCGCGGGGCGATATCGACGCCTATGTCGGCGCGGAGCCCGGCCCGGGCATCAGCCTGGCGAACGGCACCGGAAGGCTGGTCGAATATCCGTACTCCACGCCAATCGGCTCGCTCAACATGATCCTGTCCGCCAGCGAGAAGATGATCAAGGAGGACCCCGAGCGGCTCAAGATGATCATCGATATGCACAAGAAGGCGACGGACTACGCGATGGCGCATCCGGACGAAATGATTCAGGTCGCGATGCAGAAACTCGGCCAGCAGCGGGCATCGATCGAGATGGCTATACCCAACGTCGAATTGACCTGGAAGATCGACGACGATTTCATCAAGCACGCCAGGGCCTACAGTGAATTGATGGTCGAAAAGAAGCAGGTTCGGCAGGCGCCCGACATGTCGCGGGCGATCACCGAACAGTTCATGTAGAGGCGACGTGACCGATCACGCCACCACGATCCCTGCTGGCGCCGAAACGAGTCAGTCGGGAACCACCGCCGCCGCCATTCTTCGCCGTCAACGGCAGCGGATGGAAACGCTGCGCGCCATCGTTCTCGGCGCGGGTTTTCCGATTCTCCTGATCCTGATCTGGGACCGCGCCGTGGCCATCACCGGGACCCGTTTGATCCCGAGCCCGTATCAAGTCGCGGTGATGATGTACGACTTCACCTTTGGCGGCATCTATGACGACGCGTTCAGCGGCACGATCCTGACCCATGTCTGGAAGTCGATGCAGCGCGTCTACGGCGGCTTTTTCCTCGCAGCCTTGGTCGGAATCCCGTTGGGCATGATGATCGGCCGCATCAAGGTGCTGCGGCAATTGCTCGATCCGACCATCTCCCTGCTCCGCCCCATACCGGTCACGGCGTGGCTGCCGTTGTCGATGATCTTCTTTGGACTCGGGCCCAATGCGGCGATCTTCCTGGTCTTCCTCGGGGCGTTCTATCCGATCCTGCTGAACACGATGTTCGGGGTGCGCTCGATTGATCCGCGGCTGTTCGAGGCGGCCTCGATGCTTGGATGCTCGGGCGCCGGAATGTTCCGGCAGATCGTGCTTCCTGCTTCTTTGCCGGCGATCTTCAGTGGACTGCGGATCGCGCACGGCTTTGCCTGGATATTGATCGTGGTCGGAGAAATGACCGGCGTTCCCACCGGTCTCGGCTCGGTGGTGATGGACGGCCGAACGCTGTCGCGTACCGATCTTGTAATCACCGGCATGGTCGTTATCGGGGCCTGCGGTTTTATCACCGACAGGATCATCGTCGCGATCAGCAACCGCCTGTTGAGCTGGAGCCCGCAACACCGTGAATAGCGTGGCCCATTCAGACATCCTCACCGTCCGCGGCGTGACCAAGCGCTTTGCGGTTGGCGACGGCGAGGTCGAGGCCCTGGCGCCGGTCGACCTGACCATCCCGAAGGGTGAATTCGTCTGCCTGATCGGTGCCTCCGGCTGCGGGAAATCGACGCTCTTGCGCATCATCGCCGGCTTCGAGGAGCCGACGACGGGGGAGGTTTCGGTGGACGGCAACGCCATCACCGGCCCGGGCCGCGACCGCGGCATGGTCTTCCAGGATTACGCCCTGTTCCCCTGGATGACGGTAAGCGAGAACATCAGTTTTGGGCCGCGGCAACGCCAATTGCCGCGCGAGGAGATTACGAAAACGACCGACGAATTCGTCAGGATGGTCGGGCTTGAACGCTTCGCCGAGCGCTATCCGAACCAGTTGTCCGGCGGCATGAAGCAGCGCGTCGCGATTGCCCGCGTGCTCGCCAACAACGCCAATATCCTTTTGATGGACGAGCCGTTCGGCGCGCTCGACGCGCTGACCCGCGAACAGCTTCAGAACGAGTTGTTGCAGATCTGGAAGCGCACCGGCGTGACCACCATCTTCGTCACCCATTCGGTCGAGGAAGCCGTGCTGCTCGCCGATCGCGTGCTGGTCATGAGTGCGGGACCAGGGCGGATCGACAGCGATTTCGACGTCGATCTGGCGCGCCCACGCGATGTGTCATCGCCGGAATTCAACGCGCTGCGGCGCGACATCGCGCGCCGGCTGACCAGCCATCTGGTGCGGGCTTGACACCCGATTACGCGGTCGCCCAAATGATCCACGTGTTTTTCCGGGGCTTTCAAACATGACCGATCCAACTACACGATCCGCAGCCTCTGGCGCGGGGGTTCTCGAGCTGCTTCGCCGCTTCAAGGACGATTCAGTCTTGGCGGACCGGTACGGCGCAGACTGCCTGGAAAAGGCAAAGGCCACCGAGCCCGTGCTCAGGGCGTTCGAATATCTTCCCGTCGATGTCACGCGGCGGTCCGGGCCGCTGTCGGGAATTCCCGTGGCAATCAAGGACATCATCGCCACGTCCGACATGCCGACCACCAACGGATCGCCGATCTACCGGAACCATATTCCGGATCGCGACGCCTGGGTCGTCGAACGCTTGCGCAATCTCGGCGCCACGATCTTCGGCAAGACCGTCTCGACCGAGTTCGCCTGGCGTCATCCCGGCCCCACCACCAATCCCTGGAATTCGAAACATACCCCGGGCGGCTCGTCCTCGGGCTCGGCGGCGGCGGTCGCGGCCGGCATCGTGCCGCTGGCGCTCGGCACGCAGACGCAGGGCTCGGTGATCCGGCCCGCGGCCTTCAACGGCGTGGTTGGACTGAAGCCGAGTTTCGGCGCGATCCCGCGCGCCGGCGTGCACCCTTTGAGTCCCTCGCTCGACCATGTCGGCTTCTTCGCCCGCCGCCTGGACGACGTGGCCTATGCGCTGTCGCTGATATCAGCCACCAGCGACCTCGATCCGCATGGCCGGCCGTTGCCCCGATTTCAGGTCGATCCCGGTCAGGGCGTGACGCCGCTGGAAAAGCCGCGCTTTCGCATCGTGCGCTTCGAAAAATGGTCGCGGGCTGAAGCCGAACAAAAGACCGCCTTCGAGGCGGCAGTGGCGAAGCTGCGCGACGCCGGCGCCGTCATCGAAGAGCGCGAATGGGATGAACTTGATTCCAACTCGGGCGCCATCAATACCATCATGTCCAGCGAGGCCGCGCATATCTTCAACGGTCTCGTCGAGCGCTACCCCGACCGCACCAGCGATTTTCTGAAGTCGGCCGTGAAGGCCGGCAAGGATCTCTCAGCCTTTGCCTATCTCGGCGCCAGGGCCACCCAGGAAAGACTGCGGGCGGCCTTGCCCGGACAGATGTCGGGCTTCGACGCCATCCTGACCGTGCCGGCCTTCGGCGAAGCGCCGGAAGGCCTCGGCCATACCGGCGACCCCGAATATTGCGCGCCATGGACCCTGATCGGCGCGCCCGCGGTATCGCTGCCGGCGGGATTCAGCAAGAAGGGCCTTCCGCTCGGCATCCAGGTCGTGGGTTCCTACCGGCAGGACCATCACTTGTTGCGCGTGGCGAAATGGGTCGAGGGCGCCCTGCGGTTCGACCCGGGCATTCCAAGGATCGCCTCAGTCAAATAGTCCGCCTTGCGCTTCAAAGGGTGCTTTGTGAACAGGCACGGGATGGAGTGCGCGTACACTCTGATCGAGGCCGTCATCCCGGACGAAAATTAAACCCAGAGGATGCATATGATGAACTGGCTCGGTCCGGATGTTTGCTCAGCGGACTAGTTTGTCGTCGCCTCGCCGAGGTACACGGCTTTGACGCGGGTATCGCGCGCCACCTGCTCCGGCGATCCCTCCACCAGCAGCGCGCCGGAGACCAGGACCGAAATGCGATCGGCAAAACTGAACACGAGATCCATGTCGTGTTCGATCAGTAGAACCGTAACGTCTCGCGGCAGACCTGCCACCGCGGCGAGAATGTCGTGCCGCTCGCTTTCGGGCACGCCGGCAGCCGGTTCGTCCAGCAGCAGGACGCGCGGCTTGGTCGAAATGGCGAGGGCGATTTCGAGCAGCCGCTGTTTGCCGTAAGGCAGCGTCGCCGTCGGCTCGTTCATGACGTCAAGCAAATGAAACCGCGCGAGGTTGTCGGAAATTTCTCCGTTGATGTCGGCTCGCGAGCCCATTTTGCGCCACCAGTCGCCGCCGTGCCCTGCGCGCTCCGAAACCGCAAGGCCGATCGTCTCCAACGGAGTCAGATTTGGATAGAGCTGATTGATCTGGAACGTCCGCGACAATCCCCGCAGCACGCGTTTGTGGGTGGGCAGCGCGGCGATATCGCTTCCTTCCAGCAAGATGCGGCCGGAGTCGGGACGAAGAACGCCGGTGAGGAGATTGATCACGGTAGTCTTGCCCGCGCCATTGGGCCCTATCAGGGCATGGCGCGCACCGGTCTCGATGCGCAGCGAGAGATTCTTGGTAACGGCTAACCCGTCGAACCGTTTTTCAAGTCCGATGGTTTCCAGCACAGGCGTCAAATGAAATCTCCGACCTTCGGCTTCACCCCGGCGAACCGGTCAGGTGGCCAGTGCGGCCACCTGAGGAGGAAAGCATCAGGCGGCCTTGGCCGCTTCAACCGGCTCATTCGACAACAGCATGACCGCCGAGGCCGTGTTCGAGATCGGAATGTGATAGGAGCGCCGCAGCTCCTTCACCCGCCCCTGCATCGCCGCACGCGCAGCGATCCAGCACATCAGCTCCACACCTTGCGCGCCGGCTTTCTCGACGACGTCGAGTGCCGAATACTTATTGAGCGCGGAGACGTCGCCCGCAATCGCATCCATACATTCGCGATCGAAACCCTTGTTGATGAAACCCGCCCTCTCGCCGTCGAGCTGGTGCGACAGGCCGCCGCTGCCGAGAACGAGCACCCTCAAATTCTCACCATAGGATTCGATCGCCCGGCCGACCGCTCTGCCGAGATCGTAGCAGCGCTTGGGACCCGGCAGCGGATGCTGAATCGAATTGATGGCGATCGGCACGATGCGCACCGGCCACTTGCTGTCCGGATACATCAGCAGCATCGGGTTGGTGATCGCGTGATCGACGGTCATTTCCTGACACATGACGGGGTCGAATCCGTCGGCGACGATGCCATTGATGATATGCCACGACAGTTTCGGATCGCCCTTGAACGGCGCCGTCGTCGGAATGCCCCAGCCCTCGTCCTCGCTGACATATTCGGACGCTGCGCCCACGGCGAAGGTCGGCATCTTGTCGAGGAAGAAATTGAGGCCGTGGTCGTTGTAGAAAATCGCGACGACATCAGGCTTTTGCCTGCCGAGCCACTCGCGAGCCGGCGGGAAGGCGTCGAAGAACGGCTTCCAGTACGGCTCGTTCTGCTGTTTTCTTGCGATGGCATTGCCGATCGCCGGCACGTGCGACGTAAAGAAGCCTCCGATGATTCGAGACATTATTGCCTCCCTGCGTCCAGAAGTTTCTGTTTGAAAGCCTTGACCGACATGCCGGTCTGCTGGGCGCCGATGTCCTGGACGCCGAGGCCGAGAATGCCGGCGAGCTTGGCCAGGTAATAGGCGTTGCCGCCGGCCTCGATCATCTTCAGCACGCTGCCGCTGGCGAGCGCCGCTCGCTGTTCGGCCGTCAGCTTGTACTTGTCGAAATACGCGCCCTGGTCGGCTACGAATTTCTTGCGGTTTTCAGGATCGTTAAAGGAGTAGCACATCTTGTTGAGCTGGTAGCCCTTAGCCGCCTGCTCGCCGTCGAACACCGTGGTGCCTGCGATTTCGCGTTTTTGTGCCATGACGCGCTTCCCTTATCTCCAGCAGTCTTATCCGGCCGACGCTTCTGCGTGCGAGCCCTGATCCAGGCGGGCCCCGGATGCCGTTGGTGTCGGCTTGGCCTCGCCTGCCATATGATTTTCTTGTAAATGTAAGCGATCGCTGGCCCGTGCGATTTGTTCTGGATCAAATTCAAAACAAACTGCATTGCCAAAATGCCGGCCTATACAATCTTCGGCCGGCGAACGAAGTGCGTCCTCCGACGATAACAGCTACGACGTATCTGTTTCCTATGCCTTCTCGTCATTCCACGCTCGGGTTTCGCCCGAAATGTCGGCAGCAGTCCAACAAATCGCGTGAGCGAACAATGAGGCGCAATCGCCGGCATCCGCGGACTGTTCCGCGTATGAGGCATCTTCTTTCACTCGCGATGTATTCCGAGGGCAGTATGCAGCCTCGCGTCATGCGTCTCGAAATGCCGAGAGAACCATGCATCAAGTTTTTGCGCGAGTAATCGTTCGTCAAACCTGGCGCTGGCTTCAAAGTCTTCCATGATGTCGCGTATTTCATCCAATAATCGCTCATGATCATTTTTATGCTGGGTCAGTTGATCGTAACCTCGCTCGCGCATGAACCGTTCCTCAAGCGCAAAATGCGCCGAGATCGCTTTGAAAAGATCGCCAAAGAAGCCGATAACCGCTTCCTTCGAACCTTGCGACGTTGCCTCGTCGTAGAGACGATTGATGAGTTCGATCAGTTCCCGGTGCTCGTGATCGACGGCCCCGATACCGACGCTGTAACGCTTCTCCCAACGTAGCAAGCCCATGGTCCTTTCCTCAGCGAAAGATGAACTCGCCGCTTTCCGGCCGATAGTCGATGACAAACATTTGGCTCGGCGCGAATTCCACAGTGCCGCGACGTTCGTGATCGAAGCCCTCGGCGCGCGCGGTGTCCCGCATCCGCACCGCGACGTCGTATTTTCCGGCCGGCAGTACAAAGCGCTGATAGACGCGCGAAGGACCATCGCCTGCTATGCCGGTCGGCCGCAAGCTCGCTCGATAGATGTTGCGGCCATCAACATCGAGCTCGACGTAGATCGGCCTGCGCGCGCGCGGACAATCCTGTACCCGGCGCATGTTCGGCGGCTGCTTGGCGACTTCCTCCGGAGTGAACCTTCGGCATTCCCCCTTGCGATCCGCGCCATGTACGAAAGTCAGCATCATAATGCCGGAACCATCGGGGATTTGCCGATAGGTCGGGTGATCGGATAGCCATGCGACGCCGGCAAACAGCGCAGCAATGACAACGAACTGGGCCGCCACTTGCAATACCCTTATCATGAATCCCCCTTCAGCTCAGCGGGTTCACGGTTCTTGCCAGGCCGGGATGCGGCGCTCACCGGCAGCGGCGATCGCAGACGCATCGGCGGAAGGTCGGCAATGTGCGCGGCGAAATCGGCAATCGTGGATCGGACCTTTCCGCTCTCGAGCGGAGTTGCCCAGACTGTGGCTATTCGCTCTCGCGGAACCCGTGCGCGCAAGTAGGGGTCGCGCTGTCTCGCCAAGCGCTGCTCCGTCCATTGCACACCGAGCCGATTGTAGCAGGCATTTTCTGCGCAGCCTGCAACCACCACGCCGTCGGCAAGATCGCGACTGAGGACAAAATCAATCAGCGACGGCGGCGCCATCGCAACACAGGGTAACACGACCGTCGCATCGAGACGTCCGGCGGCCGCGCCATGCTCGCAGGCCAGCACGAGCACCCGACCCGGTTTCGCCAGCGTTGACGCGGCATCGATCACCCGCTCTCGCAACGTCTTGAGAGAGTAGTCGGGCAGGTCGATTCCCGTCTTGAGATCCTCCGAGCGGCGAAAAGGCGTCGAGGACGGGCATGCTCCGACGCAGATGCCACAGGAGACGCACAGCGAAGGGTTGACTGCTGCCTGCGTCGGGAATGGCATGCCATCGCTGCGAGGGACCATCCGGATGGCTTCGTAAGGGCAATCCTCGGCGCATCTGGCGCAGCCGTTGCAATGCGCCAGATCTACCTCCGCAGGCTTGGCCCTGCGCAGCGGCGGCAACCAGGGCATCAGGCCGATCATCAAGAAGAAGGCGCCGAGGAATGCCCAGACCGCGCCGTTGCCCCAAATGCCGGTCAAGGGATAGAGCGGCAGATAGAACCAGTCGAGGCCGACTTCGGCCGGCACTGTCGCCAGGTTGGCCTGCCCCTGGGACAGCGCAGGTTTCCAGATCGAAACCGCGACCAGGGCAATCAGCGACAGGATCGCCAGCGTTCGTGGAGGATTCATCTTCGGCCGCGAGATGCGAAGAATATGGATCCACATGACGAAAAGCAGGAACAACGGCACAGCCACATGCATGAACACCATCAGCGAAAAGAAGCGGCTGGTGAGCGTGCCGGTCGAGACGAAATTGCGGGCGATCGGCTCGCCGAAGATAGGTAGCCAGTCCAAGAGTTCAGAAGAGACGATTGCGACATACTGGGCAAGCTTGTCCCAGACCAGCCAGTAGCCGGTAATCCCCGAGGCGTAGAGCAGCCAGATGATGGGCAGTCCGGTGAACCAGGAGAACCAGCGGACGCCGCGATAACGATCCAGGGAAAATTCACGCAACAGATGAACCACCATCATCACGACCATCAGGTCCGAGGCATAACGGTGGAAGCTGCGCATGACTCCGGCGTGAAACCGGTAATCCAACGTCAAGTGTTCGACCGATTGATAGGCCCGCTCGATGCCGGTATCGAAGAAGACAAAGAGATAGATGCCGCTGACCGCGACGATCCAGAAGAAAAAGAAGCCTAGCGCGCCGAGTTGGGCGAGTGGATTAAGCGTCGTGGTGAACAAGCGGTCAAATGGCCGCTCGATCACCGAAAATCCTGCGCGAAGCACGCTGCGGATTGCGCCGATCACATCGCTCTCCGTTTCATTCGGCACCGACCGTTCATGCATGCGCCGAGCGAATCCACTCCCGAACAATGAGGGCACCTATCAACAGGAGTGAGAGAGCCGCGATCACGCTTCCAAACAATAGCCCGTAATCGACGCGGTAGTGGCGGGCGCCGGGATCGTAGGCGGTGCATATGAACTTGATGCGGTCCAGAATTCCGCTGAACGAGAACGACGTCGCAGTGCCGTAGATCAAGTATTTCAACGGCTCCATGAAGACCTGAAGAGGAAAATCCTCGCCATAGACATGGCGATAAACCTTGCCTTCCGGATCGACGATGGTGGTTTGCGTCAGGTGATCGAAGCCGCCGGCCACCGCGCGGTAACTGAAACCCAGATCGCCCAGCAACGCTTCGATAGTCGCGGCATCCGCGCTTGCGACCCGCCAGTTCGGGGACTTTATGCCCTGAATAGACGCAAAATGGCTCAGCCGTGCCGGGGTGTCGTTGCGTGCATCGAACCCAATTGTGAGCACGGCGAATCGATCTGGTCCGAAGACGCGCCCGGCCTCGGTGACTGCGTCGATAACATGCTGGGTGGTGAGCGGGCAAACCGAGCTGCAAGCCGTATAAACCAGACTGATAACCAACGGCTTGCCGCGGTAATCCCGCAGCGACAATGGCGATCCCTTCATATCGACCAGCGTGTAGTTTCCAAGCGGTCGTCCCAACGCCTTAGTTCCTTTGGCGATCGAAGCGGCGGGATCGAGCTGCAACGTTGCGGGCCCAGCCAAGGCCGGCGCAACGAGCAGGAGGGCGAGTGCCGCACATGCCGCAGCGCGACGCCCGGTCATGACCAATGCCGGACAGCGCCGGCGAGCAGCGCGCCCGCAATCAGCAGTGCGAGCTGTACAAGCGACGCGAAAAAATTCGCCATGGCGTTTTCCTTGGAAGGCGCACTATAGAGCTTCACGCTCTTCCAGACAAAATAGCCGCCTCCGATTCCGGCGCCGAGCCCATAAAGCGGCCCCGCGCCAAACCAAAGCGGCACGAGCGACACTGTGACGAGCGCGATCGAATGGATAAGAATTGCCAAGGTCCAGGCATAATCCGGAACGACCACCGGCAGCATTGGGATGCCGGCCCTTGCGTAGTCCTGGCCCTTGGCCGCCGCGAGGCTCCAGAAATGCGGCGGCGTCCACAAAAAAAGCGCGACCGCCAGGGCGGTGGGCACGACCTGCGGCGATGGATCGACGGCCGCAGCACCTGCGAGCACGGCGAAACTTCCGGCAAGGCCACCGATCACGATGTTCCAAGCGCTACGGCGCTTGAGCCACACCGTATAGAGAATGCCGTAGGTAAAGGCGCCAAGGAAGACGTAGACTGCAGCCATATTGCCTGCGGTCAGCGACGCAAGCGCAAGCGACGCTGCGAGCAATCCAAGAAATCCAGCTTGCCACCACGGGCTTGGCTTGAACGCTCCGCTTGCAAAAGGGCGCGCGCGAGTACGCCGCATCAACCGATCGATATCCCTCTCGTAGTAATGGTTGAAGGCACCGGCCGCACCGGAGGCGCCGAGGACCGCCAATGCGAGCCCCACGACCTGCCACCACGCCAAACCCGGGCCGTTTGCGACCGCGATACCGGCCAGTGCGCTCGCGGCAATCGCAACGCCAATCCTGAGCTTGAGGAGTGACATCGTCATTCCGACTGCGGCACGCATGTGGCTTCCCCTGTATGTGGCTATAGCAATCACCGGAACAGCCAAAGTTCCGACAGGTATTTCCAGTTGATGAAGTAGTAGAGGACGAAGCACACGAAGAAGATGGTCACCAGAATGATCGTGCCTGGAAGTTTCGGGTGGACTTCACTGCCGTAATGTGAAGCGGCCGCGGTTCCGCCCGAGTGCAAGGGAAAGGTCAATTTGTGGCCGCTCTTTATTTTTTCGCCGAACAACACCGTGCCCACGACGACCAGCACGAAGACTAGGCCGCCGAGGGCAGCGATGACGGCAAAGATGCCGTTGAGGCCCATCATCAGGAACGCTCCGGCCGAATACGCGAATGACAGGTTGGCGTCGCTGAAGGTGACGTCCCAGTGCCGCCGCGCGACGCCGAGGGTACCGGCGCCCATCATGAACAGAGAAATGCCCGCAGCGCCGATGCCGAAAAGGTAGGGTTGGATTTTCGCCAGCTTCGGCCAGATGATTTCGCGCTGGAATACCAGCGGCAAGACCAGGTAAGTCGCCGCCATGAAGGCCAGCGTCGTTCCCGCCACCACGGTGCCATGGAAGTGGCCCGGCACGTAGATGGTGTTGTGCATCAGCACGTTGAGCTGCTCGGTGCCGAGCACCACGCCGGAAATGCCGCCGATGAAGCCGAAAAAGACCAGAGAAAGGAACATCCCGGCGAACGCGGGATGACCCCACGGCGCCTTGCGAAGCCATTCGAACGCCCCTCGATTGAAACCATTCCTGCGCTGTGCTGCTTCAATCGCTCCGGGCACGGTGAGGCCGTGAACCATCGAACCAAGCACCGCCAGGTACATCATGTAGCTGGTGTTGACGATTTTCCAGCTCGCATCCAGGCCCGGCTCGGCCAGCAAGTGGTGAGCCGAGGCGAGCTGCAGGAACAGGATGTACATGAAGAACGCGGTACGGCTGACCTTCTCGCTGAGCGGCTTGGCGCCGACCAGCAGCGCGGCGATCAGATACCACAGCGAGACGTGGGCCGACACGTTGATCTGCTGCGAAGAGTGACCCATCGCCCACCACACGACCTTGTACATCAATGGATCGATGTCGGAGATCAGGCCGAGCGACCACAGCCAGGTCGGAATCAGGATGATCGCGCCAGAAGCGATCGTGAAGACCGCGATGATCGCCGCGGTGAGCGCGCCAAAGGTTACCAGCGGGATGGACCCCTCGTAGGTCCTTTCTTCCTTTGCGATCACGAGGGTTGCAAAAAAGATGGCGCATCCGATCAATGCGCCAACCGCGAACAAGACGAGACCAAGATAGAAATGCGGCTTGGCCTGCATTGGCGGATACGACGTGAACATCACGCTTGAATCGCCCTGTAGAACGGCAACGTTCGTCATGATCGCGCCGACGACCATCAACACAAAGCCCAACCAGGCGAATTTCGGCGCCGCCAACCGCGAATTCAGAAGGATCGCGGAGGCGAAATAGAGCACGGCGATTTCGAAGAAGATGATCCAGAACAGGAGCACGTTGGCCCCATGCCCGGTCAGCACGAGATAAAACCACTCGGCCGGCAGCAGATGCACCGCCGGCCAGCGCGTCAACGCCACCAACAGACCCATCAAGCCGCCGACGGCTAGGAAGATCACGGCCGCGACGGCATGAGCTTTGATCAGCGCCTGCGCGGCGGCATCGACCTTCAGCCCGGTATATTGACAGGTGCGGAATTCGGCCCTGGCCCCTATAGCCCCAACAACGGTTTCTGCGGTCATGGCCGACCTCCCTCCACCAGGCGTCGATCCGCCTCTGCCCGTTTCTTCTCTGTGACGTAGATCTTACCGGTCATGGTATGGTGACCGATCCCGCAGAACTCGTTGCAGACGATGCCAAATTCGCCGCTCTGGGTCGGCGTCAGCGAGATGATGTGCTCGAGTCCGGGATAGACCGAAATATTGATGTTGGTCGGCTGCAGCGAGAAGCCGTGCATCCAGTCGAGCGACGAGAGATGGATCCGGTAGCTGACGCCCTGTTCCAGCTCAAGGATCGGCCACCATTGCCAGAGCCTGGCGAGCAGGTAGACGTCGCCGCCGGGCTGCGGCTTCACGACCGGAATCCCCTGCTCCTCCCGCACCTGGAATTTCTTGGCAAAATTCTCGACCTTCTCCTCGTAAGCCGACGGCGCGATCCGGTACGCTTCCTTACTCAGGTTTTGCTGACCGATGAAATGCCAGGCGATCATGAAACCGAACATGAAGACGCCCCACAGGAAGGCGATCACGATCCAGACCAACTCGACTCTTTCAATGGGCGCGTTCCACCAAACTCGTCGTTCGGGCGGTGTGACGGCCATTTCAATCTCCCCTCATTAATTAGACTCGCGCCTTAGCGCGGTTGAAAGCAGCGCTCACTTAGCCAAGGGGATGGAGGCAACCTCCATCACACCCCAGATCAGATAAAGAACTGTCGGAATCGTCACGCCGAGAAAAAGCAACAAGAAGGGATTGTCGAGGATTCGCTGCATCGTGGGCAACCGCTCGGCTCCCGCTTGGTCTGTCGGCGGCAGTTCGATAGGCGGCATGGCATACCCCTGATCTTCCAATGAGGAAATCAAAACCTAACGCGCCCACCGGCCGTATCCTTGACCGCGGTCAAGGATGACTGGTGACGCAACAGAAATAATTGCTGATGCTTGAAACCCGTCTTCCTCGACCCCTATCTCGCGTTGCCGGATATCTCCCGGCTCTGTTTGGCGCCGGTCTATGCGTTGGCCTTGCTGCGATCGCGATAACCTTATGGGCAGAGGATTTCAGAGCGTCGGGACGCGTCTCTGATGTCATGCTGGTTTATGTCGGCGCCGAAGATTGTGCGCCTTGTCGAAGCTGGCACAACGGAGATGGCGCCGTCTTTCTTGCCTCCGAAGATTTCAAGCGCATCACTTATCGGGAGGTCAAATCGCCCCGCCTCGACGAGATCTTGAATGACGAAAATTGGCCGGATGATCTTCGCAGATACCGGAACCATCTCCGGCGCAGCGATGGGGTCCCGCTGTGGCTTGTGGTTTCGGACCACGAAATCGTGACGCAACGCTTTGGGGCAACGGAGTGGCGCACCAAGGTGTTGCCGACAATCCAATCGCTGCTCCGCTAGGGGCATCGATCAATTCAGGACAATCGAGCAGAGCCATGGGACTTGGCTTCGTCAGGCCTGAGCCTACCGTTCCAACCCCGGCCCTTGATCCGATCGCTCGCGATCAGCCGCCGAAGCCGCGCGACAGCGATTCGGGCTTGAGCCCAAGTCGTCCGGCAATCAGCGATTTGTCGTAAGGCAGTGAGATTGTGCAGGAGCCGTCCAAGCGCGGGCACAGGCTGACGAGAAACTCGGCGACGCGCTGCAGAGCGCTTTGTGAGGAAAGCTGTTCGACTTTCTGCACCAGCCGGTGCAGATACTGCGATGTCGACGCTATCATCGCAATGGCAATATCCGGCATCTCCCGAATGCAACTGACCACCTGGTGAGCCGGAATCATGACAACACGGGATTCAGTGACTGCGGAAGCCGTGGCAGGGTAGCGGCCTCCGATGAGGGCGACCCCCTCGGCAAAGCTCTCGCCTTTGGTCAGAACGTGAATAACTGCTTCGTCGCCAGCAGGCGTGATCCGGTAAAGCTTGATCCAGCCCTGGATGACGATGAAAAAGGCTGCGGCGGTTTCGCCTTGCCGGAACAAGGCTTCCCCAGGCTCGAGATCGACCACACTTGAATGCGCAAGAAGGGTCTGTACGGTCCGCGGATTGAGGCCACCGAGCACGGCGGTCTGCGAAGCGGTTTTCAAATCATCCAACGTAGGCGCAGACATGATTCAGTTTCCTCGATGATGAGTACTCCGCCTGCTTCGTTGCCTGCGGCTTTAAAGATTACTCCATGCGGACAAAGCGATTTGACCTGGATCAATTACATCGAAGAAAGGTTCGATTTTCCGGGACACCGTTTCTAGCCTTTGGGTGCGCTGCGGGTTGCACCGCAACATCGCGGTCACGAATCGGTCGGCATTTCTCGCAGGGCTGCTTGCGTCGCAGAGGTAGGTGAGCTCGAAAATCGCCTCAATGGCACTTACTTTTGCGCGCATTTTGTGGTAAAAGAGACTCCACTTCAGGGATAGGTTATGCGCCTCCTCGCCTCGACCGATATTGCCCTTCGCGTCTTGATGCTGCTCGGACGCCAGGAACCGGGTCAGAACGTCAATGTCGAACAAATAGCCAACCAGCTCGGCGGCCTGTCCCGGAACCATCTCCACAAGATCGTTCAGGATCTGGCGGCGTTCGGCATTTTGCGCACCGTGCGGGGGGGTGGCGGCGGCGTATCGCTTGCAAAGCCACTCTCTGACATACATCTGGGCGCATTGGTGCGCGTCCTGGAGACGGATCAAGCAATTGTCGAATGCTTCCGCGAGGACGGCGGTGAATGCGTCCTGGATTCCGGTTGCCGTTTGCGCGGCATGCTGCGCAAGGCCCAGGAATGCTTTTACAAGAGCCTGGATGAGCACACCCTCGCCGACTGTGCGGCCGGTCCGTGGTTTGCCTCGATTAACAAGTTGGCGCCCAAGGCCTCGAAACGCAGCGCCAACGCCTGACCGCATCGAGGTTGGGTTTGAACTGAACGTGAGACCCGTGATGGAACGTCCAACCATTGTTCTAGGCGTCGACATGATGGATGAGGACCATCTCAGAATCGAAAGGATGTTCGAGGCTGCATCTTGTGCGCCGGACGAGGATCTGGCGGCCCTGTACTGGGACGTTGCCGAAGAGCTGGCTGTGCATTTTGCCCGCGAAGAGGAATTTCTGAGGGAAAAGCAGTTTCCGGGACTGCACTGTCACGTTGCGCAGCACAATGTTCTCCTCGCGGAAATGGTCCACGGCGAGCCTTCGAAGTCTGCCAGCGGAGAGTTGCGACGGCATATGCAATTCACCCTGCCACAATTGGTTTTGTCGCATGTAACGACAATGGATCGAATGGCGGCGGCTTTTCTTAAAGGTGAACTGGCGCAGGCCGATTTCGACGTGTTGCGACTGCCGTTGCCCGGGTCAGTCGAATGACCGACTGGCTGACCGTTGCGCGCGCTGTTCATGTCGTGGCGGTGGTGCACTGGATCGGCGGGCTTCTGTTCGTCACGTTCGTCGTCCTGCCGAGTTTGCTTGAAACTGAGGCGCCGCGACGCCTGGCCCTATTCGATGCCCTCGAACGCCGTTTTGCGGCGCAGGCGCGTGCGTCGACGCTTCTCGTCGGCTTGTCGGGCTTCTATATGCTGTATTCCTACGAACTTTGGGGACGGGTCGCGGACCCACGCTTCTGGTGGCTTGACGCGATGATCGGCCTGTGGGCGGTTTTCACTGCAATGCTGTTCGTTGTCGAACCCCTGTTCCTGCACGCGTGGTTTGATGCGCGCGCCCGACGCGATCCCGATCGCGCTTTTCGTGCGGTGTTGCGCGCACATCGGGTCTTGAGTTTGGTCGCCGTCATAACCGTCCTGGGTGCGGTCGGCGGCGCGCATGGATTGTTCTGATCACAAGACGTTGTTGTCTTGAGATATGTCGCCGCTGAAGCACCTCCTCCTGCCGCGCGGCGCCCCGTGAAATCCCCCGCTAGAGGTTTCGAGAATGCCGTTGGCGCTCGTTATGGCGTGAAGCGCGGGAAGAGGATGTTGTTCTCTGTATGTATGTGCTCCATGACGTCATCCGTCAGCTTGCGCGCGCCGGCATAGAGGGCCCGCCACGTCGTGCAGGCTTCCGCGGGCGGCGTGAAGTCGTTGGTCAGCGCTTCGAGCCTGCGCAGGTTTTCGCCGTGGTCGTCGTGCTCGGACAACATGACCGCGATCGGATGGCAGATCATTGGATGCCCGCCGGCGCGCATCATCGGGAACAGCATTTGCTCTTCCTTCTGCATGTGCGATTCAAGCTCGTCGCCGATGCGCTGCAATAGATCCGCAAGGCCGGCCGGCACCGAGGTAACTTCGGAATGCACGGCCTCCACGCGCCGCGCGAGCTTGACCAGCTCGGGGATTTCACGCCGATGCGCTTCGTGGAAGCGGGTCAGGATCATGTCGATCAGCCCATCCGTATCGCCTGGCACATCGCTGGACGCCGCCGCCGCTTCGAGCTCCTGGAGCCGAGCGGTCAGCGCGTCAGGTTCCTTTTGCTTGGCCGCCATTGCTTCGGCGAGCGTTGCCTTGCCACCGCAGCAGAAGTCGAGCTTTTCCGAACGGAACAGGGCGGTCGCGCCGGGCAGCGTAGATGCGATGTCGGCAAGCGTACGGCTGGCGAAATCGGTCTGAGCGGATGCACTCATGATCTTTGCCTCCTGTGCGAGCGATGGTGTTTGGTAAGTGGTATTATAAATACCACTTAATGAATAGATAAAATCTGAGAATGTCAATATCGCTTTAGGATAGCAGCATCCGGAGCCGACAAACCGCGCGGCTGGCGCCGATCATTTCCCTGCTGCTTCGCGTTCGCGCAGCCTAAAACGCTGAATCTTACCGGTGGCGGTTTTTGGCAGGTCCGCCAGGAACTCGATCGTCCGCGGGTACTTATAGGCGGCCAGGCGGCCCTTCACGAATGTCTTGAGATCGGCGTCGCTCGCATTCGAACCGGGCTTCAGCACAACGAAGGCCTTGGTCTTGGTAAGACCGTTATTGTCGGGCACGCCGATGACTGCGGCTTCCAGGACGGACGGGTGCTGAATGAGCGTAGA